>FWPV01000156.1_pt1 | contig 241466 bp, 225 predicted proteins | sample 2228371 | NCBI WGS metagenome assembly FWPV01 (sample SAMEA103939776, study PRJEB20133) | metagenome
CACGGGAGCATTCGGGTCACTACTCCGAGTCATGAAATTGACCAGTACGTGCGTTCTACCGAGTCTCCATCAGAGCGACTCTTGCTGGTGCGGGCTAACGGCACCGAGCTCAGCCGCGCCGCCGATAGGCGGCGTCGGCTGGAGCGAGTATTTCTCGTAGAACGACTCGATAAGTCGGCTGATCTGCTCTTCGGTGAAGCTGGCGCGCCGCAGCAAATTGACACACACTTCGTTGATCACTTGTGTGCTGATTACAGGTTGAGTCTCTTGAATCAGCGTGCGTGCAGTTGCGGACTTGGCTGTGTCATCCGCTTCGATGAAAGCGTACAACCAGACGTTGGTGTCAATGAAGCAACGGGGGCGTTGATTATCTGGCATAGATTTCTTCTCGGGTCAAGGGGCGGAAGCCTTTCACCCGCACGGGATGGGCCAGCAGTTGGTCAATGAAATTCACTGTGGTTTTGGGGGCTTCCTCGACCAGCAAAATCACGCGCACCCGATTCGTGAGATTCCTGAGATATTGGCGAGGAATCTCGATAAGGCCGTTCTTGACGGTGGCTTGGAATTCTATGGCGTACATGCTTCACCTCGTTGAATCAGCAAATTGAAACCCTACGATCGCAGACGCTCGTTTTCTTCTCGGTAGGGCTCTGAAGTTACTAGCCACCCAACGGTTAAAATGAGCGGCGCACATCCCCGGCACGCGTCCCGCTACCCCGGTTCGTTCTGGGGTGTGCGTCCGCTCCATCGCATGTTACAAAAAAGAAGAAGCACCATTCTTGGCAGTCTTACTTGATGACGGACACATTGTAGGCCTGATTCTGAAAAATGTCAAGAGGTTTTTTCACCGTGACCACCAGTTCCACCACAGTTGCGCTATTGGGCTGCCTGGGGGTCGCGGAAGACCAGTTCGAAGGGCAGCGCCCGCGTGTCCAGGGTCTGCTCGTCCCGCTCCAGTTCGATGGTCAGGGTGTAGCGCTCGCCCGGCCGGGGCTCCTGCCGCAGGTGCAGGGTCACCGACTGATAGGGCTCGCGAATCTCCACCATGAACATGGTGCAGACCACCGCACCTTCGGGGTCGGTCACGGTGAAGGCCAGGTTGGGGTAGGCGGCGAAGGGGGTCGTCTCCACCCGGGCCCACAGCCGGCGCAGGTCAGGATAGGGCCAGACCTCGGCGCGGCGGATGGTGGGCGGCGCAGTCTCTTCGCGCAACGGTATGGCGGCCATGGCCGCTCGATAAATCTCAATGGGATCTTGCATCTCGGTCATCACGCAGCCTCCTGCTTCTCTGCGACCTCTGCGCTCTCTGCGGTGCAAAAGTCTAACGCCGGGCAGTTACTGGCAATCCACTTTGTTGTTCTCTGCGACCTCTGCGCTCTCTGCGGTGCAACATGTCTAACGCCGGGCAGTTACTGGCAATCCATTTTGTTGTTCTCTGCGACCTCTGCGCTCTCTGCGGTGCAACATGTCTGACGCCGGGCAGTTACTGGCAATCCATTTTGTTGTTCTCTGCGACCTCCGCGCTCTCTGCGGTGCAAAAGTCTAACGCCGGGCAGTTGCCTGCATTCTACCCACCCGGCTGCCCGCCGTCCGGCGCGGGCATTACATTTCCCCGGCCATCTTGCGCTGCACCGCCATGACGCCGGCCAGGACCAGCACCCCGCCCAGGACGATGGTGGGGGTCAACGGCTCGCGCAATAGCAGCACCGACAGGCCGGCCGCGATGACCGGGATGAGGAACAGCGCCAGCGCGGCGCGCGACGCGTCCATGCGCGCCAGGATCACCAGCCACCAGGCGTTGGCCAGCGCGCCCGCGCCCACCCCCAGCAGCAGGATCACGCCCCATACCTGCAGCGGCAGGTCCAAGTGCAGGCCCTCGATCAGCGCCAGCGGCAACAGGAACGCGGCGCCCACCGCGGCCACCACCGTGATCACCACCGCGGCGGAGTACCGTTCGGACAGGCGCTTGCCGCCGATGCTGTAAATGGCCGCGAAGACGCTGCCGATCACCATCATCAGGTCGCCGATCCAGCCGTCGCCCGAGAGGGTGAGATGGCCCGCCCCCTGGCTCACCAGCACCGCACCGCCGAAAGCCACCGCCATCGCCAGCCATTCCAGCCACCCCAGCCGTTCGCGCAGGAACACGATCGCGATGAGCACCATGAAAACCGAGGTGAGGTTGGAGAGCACCCCCGCGTTGGTGGCGGTGGTGAACCGCAGGGCGGTGTTTTCGATCCAGTAGAACAGGGTGATCCCCGACAGCGACACCCATACCACCGCAAACCAGTCCCGGCGCAGCAGGCGTCCGATCAGGGCCGTCGTGTGGTCCGGGCCCGGGTTCCCGGCCGGTCCCACCGTGCCCGGCTCGCGCTGCCGCCCGGCGCGCCACGCCAGCCAGGCGATCAGCACCATTGCGGAGACGGTCCAGCGCAGGAAGGCCAGGCTGGTCGGCCCCAACGCGTCCAGCGCCACCTTGGTCAGCGGGAAGCTGGCGCCCCATAACGTCACCGTGACCAGCGCCATCAGATAGGTCGTGAAACGTCGTGACATGCGGCGGTCCAGATGGCCGGCCCGGTCAGGCCTCGGCGAGGGTTACGGGCTCCAGCTCGAAGCCGTTCAGTTTCAGCGAAAGGGTCTGCGAGGTGTGGTCGGCGCCCATGGACACCCCGTAGATGGTGTCGGCCGCCTCGATGGTGCCGCGGTTGTGGGTGATCAGAATGAACTGGGTCTGGGCGCTCAGCGCCTTCAGGGCATCCCGGAAGCGCCCCACGTTGGCCTCATCCAGCGCCGCGTCCACCTCGTCCAGCACGCAGAAGGGGGTGGGCCGCGTTTTCAGGATGCTGAAGATCAGCGCGGCCGCTGTGAGCGCGCGTTCACCGCCCGACAGCAGCGCCAGCCCCTGCTCGCGCTTGCCCGGTGGCCGGGCGACGATCTCGATGCCGGTGGTGTTGGGGCTGTCGGGGTCGGTCAGGCTCAGTTTGGCGGAGCCGCCGCCGAACAGGGCCACGAACTCCTCTTTGAAGCGGGCCGCCACCGCCTTGAAGGTGGCCAGGAACTCGCGCTCCATCACCCGGTCCAGCTCGGCGATCACCTCTTGTAGCGAGGCAACCGCCTGTTCGAGGTCGGCCGCTTGGGACGAAAGGAAGTTGTAGCGGGCTTCCACCTCGTTGTATTCGGCCAGCGCTTCCAGGTTGACCGGCCCCAACCGGGCGATTTGCGCGCGCAGGTTGCGCACGTCGGCCTCCAGCCCTTCGGGCAGCCGGCTCACCCCGGGCAGCCGCGTCACCATGCCGTTCAGGGGCAGGGGAGGCTGCGCGTCGCCGAAGGCTCCGGAGCGGTCTTCGGGGTCTTCTAGCTCTACCAGCCCCAGGTCCCGTTCGATCTCGCGGCGGAGGTGCGCCATGTCGTCCTGCGCGCGTTGCAGGGCCAGTTGGGCCTGATGGTGGCGCATCTGGGCGTGGCGGAGCTGCTCGCGCAGGTTGCGCTCCTGGACCTCGGCCTGACGCTGTTCCGCGTCCAGCGCGGCCACGCGCGCTTCGGCGGGTTCGATCAGGGCCTGGACGGCGGCGACCTCCTGCGCCAGCCGGTTGGCAGCCTCCGTCTTGTGTTCGATGGCCAGGCTGGCTTCGGCCTGCTGGGCCTGCAACGCGGCCAGGCGCGCCTGCTTGGCGGCGAGCTCGCGGGCCCGTTCGTCCTGTGCGGCTTGCAACTCACGTACCCGGGCCTCCTGGGCCTGCACCTGTCCTGCGCTGACCGCAGCTTCTGCCCGCAACTGCGAGAGGCGCGCCAGCAGTTCGTCGCCCCCCAGTTCGGCCATCTCGCGCTGCAGCGCCTCCGCCTGTGCTTCCTCGGCCGCAATCTGCCTGTTCAGCGTGGCGATCTCTGCCGCCATCTCCTGCTCCCGGCGGTCCAGGGCCGCGGCGTCTTGCAGCAGGTTGCGACGGCGTTCTTCGTGCCAGGCCTGGGCCTGGCGGCCGCGTTCCAGGGCCAGTTGCAGCCGGTTTTGCTCTGCGGTCAGGCGTCCTTGGGCGGCGAGCAGTTCCTCCCGCCGGCCGCGCAATGCGTCCAGCGCGGCTCGGGCCGTCTGTTGTTCCCGACGGGCGGCCTGCACCCGTTCCTGGCAGGCGGCCACTTGCCTTGCGGCGGCTTCGATCTGCGGGGGCAGTTCCCGCAGCGCCCGGGAGCGGGCCAGCAATCCGCCATCGCGAGCGCGGTTCTCGGCGCCGCCGGTCACGCTGCCGGTGGGGCGCACGATCTCTCCTTCCAGGGTGACCAGGGTCGCGCCGCCGACCTGTCCCAGCAGTTTGCGCGCCACGGCCAGGTCTTCCACCACCACGGTGTGGTTCAGCGCCAGCTCCACCGCGGGTCGGATCGCCGGGTCGTAACGGACCAGCCGGCTGGCCAGCCCCACCACGCCGGCCGCGCGAGGGACGTCACTTTCGCGGCCCGGTCGCAGCGAATCCAGCGGCAGGAAGGTCGCTCGGCCGGCCCGGTTTTCCTTCAGGAAGGTCACGGCGGCTTCGGCGTCCTCCCACCGGCGGACCACCACGTCCTGGATGCGGCCACCCAGGGCTGCCTCGACGGCGCGCTCCAGCTCCGGCGGCACTTCGATGAGTTCGCCCAGGGTGCCCAGGATGCCCGCCAGGGGCGCCGGGGATGGGGTCTTCTCCGTCCTGCGCGCGGCCGCCAGCACGGCGCGCACTCCTGCGCCCAGGCCGGCGCCCTCGTCCCGCAACCGTGACAACATCTCCAGTTGATCCTGCAGGCGGGCCAGGCTGCGCTGGGCGGCCGCCAGCTCCTCGGATGCGCGCCTCTCGGCTTCCTGGCCGGCCGCCAGGGCCTGCCCCTGCTCCTGGCGTTCTGCTTCGACAGCGGCCAGCGCGGCGCTCAACTCCTGGCTGCGGCCGGCCAGCCCCTGGAGCGCGGCTTCCAGCTCGGCAACCTGGGCGGCGGCGGCCTGGGCGGCCTGCGCCTCTGCGGTATCGCTGCGGGCGAGCTCGCTGCGGCGTTCGGCGAGCTGGTTCAAGCGGGACTGCGCTGCGGCCAGTTGGGTCTTCAGCGCCAGCACGCGTTCCTGCGCCTGCGCCACAGCCTGCGCCTTCGCCTGGCGGGCCTGTTCGCGCAGCGCAAGGTCGCGCTGGGCCTCGGCCACGGCTGCAGCGAGCGCTTCGTGGCGTTCGCGCGCGGTGGCCAGGACTGAGCCGGCCTCGGCCAGGCGCAGGCAGCCGTCCTCCAGGATCGCCTGCAGGTGATCGGCCTCGCGCTGTAGCTCCTGGCTCTGTTCCCGCCACTGGCGCAGTTGCTCCGCGCGCACGGCCAGTTCCCGTTGCACGGCCTCGGCTTCCCGATGGATGCGGCTGCTCTGGCTGTGCCACTCCCCCAGCTTTTCGCGCAGCCGGCTGCGTTCCTCGCGCCGCGCGGCCATGGCCGCGACCACAGCGTCCAGCACTTCGGCCTGGGCGGCCACCACCTGGCCGGCCTCGTTGGCGGCGGTTCTGGCGGCCGCCACAGCCTGCACGGCCTGGCGCCAACGGTAGCCGTACCAGATGCGGAGCTGCGCCTCGAGGTCGCGCTTCAGTTGCTGGTACTCCTGGGCGCGACGGGCCTGGCCCTTGAGGTAGCGCAGCCGGGGGGTCAGCTCGTTGAGGATGTCGCGCGCCCGGGTGAGGTTGGTCAGCGATTCGGCGAGTTTCTGGCTGGCCTGTTCGCGCTTGGCCTGATGGACGGTGATCCCGGCCGCTTCTTCCAGCAGCCGGCGGCGTTCTTCGGGCCGCTGCGACAGCGCCTGGTCTATCAGCCCCTGGCCGATGATGGTGTAAGTGCGTTCGCTGAGGCCGGAGCTCCCCAGCAGTTCGGTGATGTCGCGCAGGCGGACGCGATTGCCGTTGAGGAAGTACTCGTTTTCCCCGGAGCGGTAGGCGCGGCGGGCGATTTCCACCTCGGCGAAGTCAATGGGCAGCCAGCTGGTGCTGTTATCCAGCACCAGCGAGACATGGGCCATCCCCATGCGCGGCCGCTGTTCGCTGCCGGAGAAGATCATGTCTTCGGTGCGTTTGCCGCGCAGCGTGCTGTAGCTCTGTTCTCCCAGCACCCAGCGCAGCGCGTCGGCGATGTTGGACTTGCCGCTGCCGTTGGGGCCGACGATCGCAGTGATGCCTGCGTCGAACACGAACTCCGTGCGCGTGGCGAAGGTCTTGTAGCCGTGCAGGGTCAGGCGCTTCAGATAACGCACCGGACAGCGCTCCCAAAACTAACCGTTTTTGTCCCGGCCGTTGCTGTTACCGTTGCTGCTGAGCTGTTCTTTCAGCCAGGCTTCGATGAAGATGTCTATCTCGCCGTCCAGCACGGCGGTGGGGTTGCCGGTTTCGACCCCCGTGCGCAGGTCCTTCACCATCTGATAGGGCTGCAGGACGTAGGAGCGGATCTGGTTGCCCCAGCCGGCCTCGACGTGCTTGCCCTTCAAGCGGGCTTGTTCGGCCTCCAGCTTCTGGAGCTCGATGTCGAACAGCTTGCCCCGCAGCACCTTCATCGCCGATTCGCGGTTCTGCAACTGGCTGCGTTCGTTCTGGCAGGTCACGACGATGCCGGTCGGGATGTGGGTCAGGCGCACGGCGGTGGAGTTCTTCTGCATGTGCTGGCCGCCCGCGCCGCCCGAGCGATAGACATCCATCCTGATGTCTTCGGGCTTGATCTCGATCTCGATGTCGTCTTCGAGCATCGGCACCACCTCTACCAGGGCGAAGGAGGTGTGGCGTCTCGCCGACGCGTCGAAGGGGCTGATGCGGACCAGCCGATGCACCCCGCGCTCCGCCTTCAGGTAGCCGTAGGCCCACGGCCCTTCGACCTCGATGGTGACGGTCTTGATGCCCGCCTCCTCTCCCTCCAGCATGTCGGTGATCGTCGTCTGGTAGCCGTGGCGCTCTGCCCAGCGCAGATACATGCGCATGAGCATCTGGGCCCAGTCCTGGGCCTCGGTGCCGCCCGCGCCCGCGTGCACCGAGAGGATGGCGTTGTTGCGGTCGTAAGGGCCGCTCATGGCCAGTTGAAATTCCAGCTTTTCGTATTGCTCCGCGATCGCCTGCGCTTCGCTCGCAGCCTCTGCGGCCAGGGCCTCGTCGTCCGCCTCCTCGGCCAGCTCCAACATGGCCAGCGCGTCTTCGACCCTTCGGGCCAGTTGGTCCCATGTGTCCACCTGTTCGCGCAGGGCCGCCAGCTCCCGCATCACCGCCTTGGCGGCCTCTGGGTCGTTCCAGATGTCGGCGCCGGATGATTTCTCCTCCAGCCGGGCGATCTCAGCCTTCTTGCCCGGTATGTCAAAGACGCCTCCGCATGGCGTCAATTTGCTCTTTGAGCAGTGCCAGCTTCTCTTGGATCTCGTCGGTTCGGATCTCGTCCATGGTATGGTCCCCCTGTGAGTACTGCGTATTGCGTACTGCGTACTCCGTACTTGTCATACATCAGCACATCGTACCGAAACTAACTAAAGAACTCTCAGCACATCGTTCCGCACATTAACAACCGAACTCTCAGCACATCGTTCCGTCCCGGCTTGCTATACTTATCCGCCTGAAAAGGAGGATAAGCAGCTATGGCAAGCCTACAAGAACAACGAACTAGCGCCATTCACTTGCTGCGTGCCGGGCACAAGGTGCAGGCGGTGGCCCAGCAGCTGGGGCGGAGTGAACGCTGGGTGCGCAAGTGGTGGCAGCGCTACCAGCAGGCCGGTTGGGCGGGATTAGCGGTGCGGAGCCGTGCCCCGCACCGCGTCCACAATCGGTTGAGTGATGCCCAGCGGCAGCAGATCATCATAGCCCGCAGCGCCGTGGAAGCCGCAGCGGCGGAAGGTACAGGCCTCAAGTTCATCGGCGCATCAGCGGTGCGCACCCAGCTCAAGATCCAGGGTTGTGAGCCTTTACCCAGCCTTGCCACCATCGAGCGTGTCTTGCGCCACGCAGGGATGACCAAACCACGCCAGCAACCAACCAAAGAAAAGGTGCGCTATCCGCGCCTGCAAACTGCGGCGCCGCAGCAACTCTGCCAAATCGATATCATACCGCACTACTTGAGCGGCGGTGCCCGTGTGTTCTGTTTCAACGCCATTGACGTGGTATCTCGCTATGCAACCGGTATGGCGTACGCCAGCCGCCGTGCGCAGGAGGCCTGCGCCTTTCTCCAGGAAGTCTGGCAAACGATGGGGATTCCGCAATACACCCAGTTAGACAACGACAGCTGCTTTGATGGCGGACACACCCATCCCTATGTGCTGGGGCGGGTGGTGCGCTTTGCCCTGTGGGTGGGCACCGAAGTGGTCTTCTCGCCCGTGCGGCATCCTGAAAGCAATGGCTACGTGGAGCGTTTTCATCAAGAGTACGACCGCCATGTCTGGCGAGATACCTACCTGGCCGACCTGGCAGAAGTCCGGCGGGCGGCTGCCCGCTTCTTCTCCTGTTACAACGCGAGCGGTCATCATACCGCTCTCGGCGGTCGGACTCCCCAAGAAGTGCACGGTGCGCCAGCCTATCGGCTGCCGGCCGACTTTAGCTTGCCAGCCGGTCGGCTGCCCCTGTATGAAGGCCGGGTGCACTTCATGCGCCAGGTGCTCGCCGATCACACGGTCTCGGTGCTCAACATCAGTTGGCCGGTGCCCAGTGCCAAACCCCAACAGGGCATTTGGGTGACTCTGGAACTGCGCCCCTCACGAGCCGAGCTATCCATCTATGACGAAGCGCCTGATGTCCCAAGCCGGCGTTGCCTGGTCACCCATCCTTTCCCAGTGACGGAAGCCATCTTGCAGCGCCCGCCCACCCCTATCGGCCGGCCGACAACGTCGTCAGCCCAGCCAGCGTCGTCGCTACCATCGTCACCGGCCGACACTGACCGGATACAAATCAACGCCGGCGTCGCCCTAGCCTTATTGTTCCAAACGGTGTTTAGCGCTGCCCGTTGCACCTACAAGGCGATTTTCGGAACGATGTGCTGACGGTTATTCGGTTGTTAATGTGTAACTCGCCCGGAACGATGTGCTGAGGGACGACACGTACTGCGTATGTCCGCCATTCGCCAATTCGCCATTCGCTGATTCGCCATTCGCCGATTCGTGATTCGCTGATTCGTGATTCGCTGATTCGTGATTCGCTGATTCGTGATTCGCTGATTCGTGATTCGCCCTCGCTACCCCAGGATGCCCTCTACGAAGGCTTTGGGGTCGAACTCCGCGAAGTCGTCGGCTTTTTCGCCCGTACCCACGAACCGGACCGGCAGGCCCAGCTCCTGCTCAATGGCGAAGACGATGCCGCCTTTGGCCGTGCCGTCCAGCTTGGTCAGGATGATGCCCGTGACCTGCACCGAGTCCTTGAAGTGTCTGGCCTGGCTGATGGCGTTCTGGCCCGTGGTCGCGTCCAGCACCAACAGCGTCTCGTGGGGCGCGTCGTGCACCTGCCGGGCACAGACGGCCCGCACCTTCTCCAGCTCCTTCATCAAGTTGTACTTGGTGTGCAGCCGGCCGGCCGTGTCCACGATGAGCAGGTCGGCCTTGCGGCTTTCCTGGCTGGCCCGGATGGCGTCGAACACCACGGCGCCCGGGTCGGCACCGGGGGCTTGCGCGATGACCTCCACCCCCACGCGTTCGCCCCAGATCTTCAACTGGTCAATCGCGGCCGCCCGGAAGGTATCGGCCGCAGCCAGGACGACCTTCCTGCCGCGCGCCTTGTAGTATTTCGCCAGCTTCGCGATGCTGGTCGTCTTGCCGGAGCCGTTGACGCCCACGATCAACACCACGGTGAGCAGCCGCGGTTCGTCCAGGTTGGTCCAGGGCGCGTGGTTCAACAGCCCGATCAGCTCGTCTTTCAAGGCGGCGCGCACCTCGTCCATCCGTTTGAGCCGTTGGGCCTGCACGCGGCGCTGCAGCTTTGCCACCACTGCGCTCGCGGTGTTGATCCCCAGGTCGGCCTGGATCAGCAGCTCTTCCAGTTCATCCCACGTGTCATTGGTGATCTCGCTGGCTTGAAACAGCGCGTTGATCCGGCCGAACAGGCCCTGGCGCGTCTTGGCCAGGCTGGCCTGGATTTTGGCGTCATCCTCGGCTTGTTGGGCCGGTGTCTTGCGAAAAAGGCCGAACAAACTTCACACTCCCGTGATCGTGATACGCTAAAAACCCCAGACCGAGATCGGCTGGGGTCATCGCAGCGAACGTTTACATTATACATCCCCCTGTCTGAATGGCAAAGCGAGCATCGGCAATTCTTGACGTCGAAGCGCGGTCGGTCGCCTGGGTCGTTTCCCTTTTTGCGACCCTCGGTGGTATACTTCGGTGCTGCAGTCATCCTCCCAGGAGATTCAATCAAGGGGTCCGATGCCTGAGGAACTCGCTGTCCTACAAGAATTCGCCGCGCGCAACGGGCTGGCCTTTGCGGACTGGTCGTTGCTGCGCACCGCTTTGACCCATCGCTCGTACCTTAACGAACATCCCGACCTGGATTGGGACGATAACGAGCGGCTGGAGTATCTGGGCGACGCCGTGCTGGACTTCCTCCTTGCCGAGTTCTTGTTCGAACGTTTTCCGCTCGCGTCCGAGGGGGAGTTGACCGGCCTCCGTGCCGCGCTGGTGCGCCGGGAGACCCTGGCGCGGCTGGCCCAAGGCATGGGGCTCGGCCAGGCTTTGTTCATGGGGCACGGCGAGGTGGAAACAGGCGGCCGCGAGCGACACGCTACCCTGTGCGCCGCGCTGGAGGCGGTGATCGGCGCGCTGTATCTCGACGGGGGATTGGATGCGGTCCGTAGCTGGGTGCTGCCCTTGATGGAACGCGAGCTCGGCGCCGCGCAGGCCGAGGTGGCCGACAAAGATCCCAAGAGCCGGTTGCAGGAAAAAGCCCAGGGGCTGTTGGGCCTGACCCCGCGTTACCGGACCGTGCATGCAGAGGGCCCTGACCACGCCAAGATCTTCACCGTACAGGTCACCATCGGCGACGTCGTATGCGGCGTGGGCCAGGGCCCCAACAAACAGCAGGCTGCGCAACGGGCCGCGCTGGATGCGTTGGCGCACGTGGACGAGTGGGCGCAGCCCGAACCCACCCCTTAGTCTATCCGGATCCCGTCCCTCAGCAACCGGCTGATGAGCGAGAGCTGTGTGTCCAACCGCCGCCGGCGCTTGCTGGCCCCTTCACTGGCCGCGGCCCACACCACTTCCGCCACGCGATAGGCGGCCTGCGGCGTGCCCAGGCGCCTGGCATGGCCGGCCCGTTCTTTCAGTTCTGCCGCGTCGCGATCCAACCAGTGGAACACGTGGGCCAGCGCGTCCACGGCGTCTTCGGCCAGCGCGCCGGCGCCGCCTTGGATGACGTACTGGGCATTGCCCGTCTCCTGGCCGGGGATCGCCTCGGCGATGAGCAACGGCAGCCCTGCGGCCAACGCCTCGCTGACGATCAGCCCGCCTGCCTTGCAGGCGATCAGGTCGGCGGCCAGCATCAGGTCCGGCATGCTTGAGACGTAGCTGTGCACATGGGCGGGCTGATGCCACTCGGTTTCCGTCCAATGCCGGAACAGGGTCTCATCGCCGCCCGCAACCAACACCAGCTCCAGCGGCAGCCCGCAATGGTTCAGCACATGGGCGATGGGCTCCAGGTTCTTCACCCGCTTGCTGCCCGCAATCAGGATGACATAACGATCCTGGCGGAGGCCCAGTTCGGCACGCAGCGCGGCTTTGTCCACCTGCCTGGCCAGGGCAGGGTTCACCGGCAGGCCCGTCAGCTCCAGCCGGTCGGATGGCAGGCCGCTCTCCAGCGCCTTTTTCAGCACGGCTGCGGTGGGCACCAGGCATTTATCCACGTCATCGTTGAACCAGAGGCTATGCACCGTTGCCAGGTCGGTGACGACGGTCAGCACCGGGATGTACTTGCCGGTCAACGCGAAGTACGCGGCCAGCGGCGCCTGGTAAAGGGGATAGGTGGTGACGATCACATCGGGCTGGTAGCGTTGCACCACGTTGCGCATGGTGAAGTACAGCAGGGCGATGAGCGCCTGTTCGGCCAGGCTGACCGGCAGCGTGCCGTCGCTGGCCTCGTAGCCGAACCTGTACAGCTCCGGTGCCTCCTTGACCCAGCGGTCGTAATCCCCCTGGGCGCGGCGCAGGAGCGCGGGCGCATCGCGCTCCTGCAGCGGATTGTGCACGGTCACCTGGCACGCGTTGCCGTAACGCTCGGCCAGCGCCTGGGCGATGGCATTGGCGGCTGCCCGGTGCCCGAAGCCGGCGTCTGCGGTGAGGATCAGCACTTTGGTGGGTGAATCCATCACAGGTCCTTTTCGTAGATCCGGTGCTTCTTGTAGATCCTCCCGCCCATCGTCTCGGTGTCGGCCAGCGTCAGGACGTGTTCTTCCATCTGCACCAGGTCGGCGTGCTCGAAGTTGCCGGCCCGGATGGTCTTCTCCATCTCGACGTAGAGGATGGCATTGACGCCCAGGCCGCGATAGGGCGCCAGGATGCCGGCGCCGTTGAGGTTGATCCATTTGGTGCGTTTGAACTCCCTCAGGATCCAGAACCAGCCCAACGGCCACAGGCGGCCCCGGGCGCGTTGAATGCCCTCCGAGATGTCGGGGAAGCCGAACAGGAAGCCGGCGATCACATCCCCTTTCATGACCAGCTTGATCAGCTTCGGGTCGGCGATGGCCAGCAGCCGTTCGCCGATCACTTTGCCCTCCCGCTCGGTGATGGGATTGAACTCCCAGTTCTCGATGAAGGTCTCGTTGTAGGTCTTGACGATGGCCGGAATCCAGGCGCGCAATTCCCGCTTGCTGGTGAAGGTCTTGATGGTGAACCCGCGGCGTTCCTTCATCTTCTCGGCGATGGCCACGATCCGTTCGGGCAGGCGCGCCTCGCCCGACAGATACGCGGAGAGGAAATCGCGCTGGCGGCGATAACCCGCCGCTTCGATGAGGTCGGCGTAGTAGGGATAATTGTACGGGATGCCCACCGCCGGCCGATGTTCGAAGCCCTCCACCAGAACGCCGATGCCGTCCCCCTGGAGGAAGCCTTTGGCGCCCACCATTTTGTTCAGGCCGCGGCGACGCGCCCAGGCTTCGATCTCGCCGAACAGGGCCAGGGCAGCCTCGGGGTCGTTTTCGGCGTCGAACAGATAGAAGAAAGCGGTACGGCTTCCCCAGTGCTGGTTGTAGTGGCGGTTCTCCAGCACGGCGATGCGGCCCACCGGCCGGCCGGCGCGTTCGGCCAGGAAGAAGTCGGCGTCGGAGTGCTCGTAGAAGGGATAGCGCCGACGGTCCATCATCAGCTTGATGTCGTCAACCAGCGGCGGCACCCACTGCGGGCAGTCGGCGTACAGGCGGAAAGGCAGCTCGATGAACTGTTCGACGTCCCGCCGCGAAGAGGTGTCCAGCTTCCGGATCGTTAGCGACATCGTTCACCTCGGCGTGAAGAAACCCACGGCCAGCGCGCCCGGCCCGGCGTGGGTGACGATCGCCGGCACCAGCGACATGATCAGCACATCCTCGGTGCCCAGGGCAGCCTTCAGTTCGGTGGCCAGGGTCTGGGCCTCCGCTTCTGCCTGCGCCCCGGTGTGCATCACCGTCAAATGCGCGTCGGCGCCTCGGGCCGATTCGTTGCGCACCACTTCGATGATGCGGGCCAGGGCGCGTCGCTTGGTGCGTTCCTTCTCGAACTGATCTACCCGGCCATCTCGGAAGGTGAGGATCGGCTTCACCTGCAGGATGGTGCCCACCAGGGCGGCCGCGCCGCCGATACGGCCCCCGCGACGCAGGTACTCCAGCGTATCCACCAGGAAGTAGATGCGAGCACGGGGGATCATCTCTCGCACCCGGGCCTCTACCTCGTCGGCCGACGCGCCGGCTTTCGCCAGCGAGTGCGCCTCCAGCACCATTGCCGCCAGGGGGCCGGCGATGGTACGGGTGTCAATGATGCGGATGTCCGCTTCGGGGAAAGCCTCCCTGGCGGTTTGGGCCGACCGCACCGTCCCGCTGACATCCGTGGAAGGGTGGATGCAGACGACGCTTTCTCCCTCGGCGGTCAGCTCGCGGAAGACCTCGATGAAATCGCCGGGATAGGGCGCGGCCGTCTTGGGCAGCTCGCGTCCGGACTGCAGCCGTGCCATGAAGGTGGCGTAGTCCATGTCAATCCCTTCGCGGTAGGACTGCTCGCCGAAGTTGATGATCTGGGAGATCATCGGGATGCCGAGCTGGCGCGCCATCTCGGGCGCCAGGCCAGAGGTAGTATCGGTGACGATCCGGGTCATGATTGCCTCCTTGTTGAAATAGGATGATTCTTCTGTTACGGGCAGTCGCCCAGCGGTGTTTCCGGGTTGGGCAGGTATGTCCGGGCATCCACCCCATGCGTCCAAAAATTGGAGTGGGTCTGATGGCCTTCGACCTCGATCCAGAAGTGCAGCTTGTTGGTCGGGTTGCGGGCCGGGCTGACGTCCACGTCGTTGAAGTCCCAATGTGCAGCACCCTGCTCGTCAATGCGCAACACCCCGCGACAAATCCGTTCGCCCGGCTCGTTGTTGCGCGCAGCCACCAGCCAGACGGCAGGATCCCACGGCGCGTCGGCCAGGGGGTCGGGCGCCAGGCGGATGCGGGATCGGCTCACAAACAGGTCGGCGGACAGGTTCGCCAGGTCCGCCTGGGCCACCGACGCGCCGCCGTGGGGCCACAGGATCTGGATGCGGGCGTCGAGCGCCGTCGGTGCAGTCCGGGCGCTCACCTGCTGCTCGGCGACGGCTTCCGTCGGCAGCGGCATGTAGGTGCGCGCATCCACGCCGTGGACCCAGACGTTGCTGCGGTACGGAAAGCCTTCGACCTGGAGGGTGAAGTACAACTTGTTCCTGGGATCGCGCGCCGGGCTGACGTCCACGTCGTTGAAGTCCCACACCGGCACCTGCTGGCCGTTTAGCGCTGCCAGGCGCCGCCGTCCTGTGGCGATGGGCTCGGCCGGTTCGTTGTTCAGCGCCCGCCACAAGGTCACCGGCGGGTCGAAGTCGCACGGCACGGTCACACGACAGTCCGGGTAGGTCAAATATGCGGTGAGGTTGGCCAGCCGGGCTTCGGACACGGGCTTATCGCCGTGCGGCCACAGGATGGCGATCCTGGCCTCCACAGCTTCCAGAGACAGGGCGACCTGCACCTGCCGGCCGGGCAGGGTTTGGAAGACCAGCACCGAACCGGCGCGCGTGTGCGGCCATGCGACGTCGCCCGCCCGCACGGCCACGGGGTGCGGCTTGCGCATGCCCAGCAGTTGTCCCAAGTCCAGGGTCACCTGGCCGCGCGCGGTGGTCGTAACGCGCAGCAAGCCGGGCTCCGACCAGTCGGCCAGGAGCTGGCCGTAACCGTCCCCTTCCCAGCGGAGGCCGCCCTCCCCTGCCTGGCCGTTGCCGCTGGCGAAGAACGCATCGGCCGCTTCGTAACGATAGGCGATGGCGCCGGCAGGGTTGGCGCCGATCTGGAGCCGGCCGCGCAGGCCACGGCCCGGCCGCAGACGCCGGGCCAGGGCCGGCATGGCCAGCGCAGCGGGTTTGGGCCGGCCGTCAGGGTCAAAAAGCCCGAAGCTGCGCTCCCGGGGGTTGGGGCCGGGCGGTAAGTCCCATAGCATCCATTTGCCGGCCCCTGCCAGGTCCAGTTCAGCCGCGCGCAGCCAGGCCGCGCTCTCGCAGATGGCTGCCTGGGTGGGCTCCAGCTCATCGGTTGCATAGCCGAATTCGCTGAGGATCACCGGCCGGCCGGGGAAGGTCGCCAACAGCTCCCCGGCGATCGTCGTCTGGAACTCCAGTTGGCGCGGGGAGGCGTCGCGCGGGTAGCGGTTGATGGCGTGAAGGTCCAGCGCCAGGTTGGCGGGCAGCGCGGCCAGCAAAGGGTCGCTGTAGCCCACGGTGATCAGGCGGCGGGGCGCAGCGGCCCGCACTGCCCCGACCTGCGGCCCCAGCCAGGCTGCCAGGGCCGCGTTCAGCACTTCCAGGAAGGGGCGCCAGGGCTCGGCCTCGGCCGAGCGGATGAAACTTACCACGCTGGCGCGATAGTTCTGCGCGGCGATCCAGTTGCTGGCGGCTTTCAGGAAGCGGTCCAGCAGGTCGCTGGCGTGCGCGTAGCGGATCGCTTCTTCTTCAGGCAGCGAGCCCGATTTCCCCTCCCCGCGGGCCCAGGCCAGCGCTTCGCTGCGGGAACGTTGGGGCGGGTAGACGGCAGTGAGGGCCTCGCCCAGCAGCGGGTTGCCGGCCGGATAGCGCATCAGCGCCAGGTGGTAGAAGCGCGGCTCGTTTTTCAGATCGAGGACCAGGATGGCGGGATGGTCGGCGTAGCGGGCCGCGATCATGCCGGCGTGATCCGCCAGGGTGCGCACGTAACTGAGGCTGTAGTCGGCCAGCGTGAGCCAGAGGTAGACCCCGGCGCGTGCCGCGGCCTCTACCAGGGCGTCCAATTTGGACCAATCCCCTTTCGGGAATTCGTTCTGCAACGGCGCCGCAACGAAGGTGCGCACGGTGTTCGCGCCTAGCTGTCGCACCAGGCGGAAATCGGCTTCGATCAGCCCAGGGTCAAAGCGACCGGCCTGGAATTGGGCCCAGGCACGGTCGGAATGCCCCACGTAGTTCACGATGATGGCGAAGAAGGGCCGGCCTTCAGCGTCCAGCAGGCGCCGTCCGTCAGGGGCGATGGAGATCAGCGAGCCCGGCATGGCGTGTTGCTCCTTTTCCGGAGGTTCAGATTGAACGGCATCTATTCTATCACACTTTTGCCAAGTGCGCTGCTTGACATCGGCGTTTGCCTGTGTTACTTTCTCTCCCGTCTACTGTGTGCTCAACAGGAAGGAGTCCAGCATGAAAGACAACGCTTTGCACCTCCGGCATCTGGTCAAGCCGGGCACGAAGATCCGCCTGAAGGATGTGGACCCCGCAGATACCTCCCCGTACCACAGCAAGAAGGAGGTTCAGGAACTGCTCTCCGTGGACAAACAGGAGCTCTTCAAACTGCAGGAGCTGCTGTACGCGGAGGGACAGCACGCGTTGCTGGTGGTGCTTCAGGCCATGGACACGGGCGGCAAGGACGGCGTGATCCGCCACGTGATGAGCGGCGTCAATCCCCAGGGTTGCTACGTAGCGCCGTTCAAAGTGCCCACCCCCGAAGAGCTGGCGCATGACTACCTGTGGCGCGTCCACAAGGTGGTGCCGCCCAAGCGCATGATCGGCATCTTCAACCGGTCACATTACGAGGACGTGCTGGTAGTGCGGGTGCACGAGCTGGTGCCCAAGCGCGTGTGGAGCCAGCGCTACGAGCAGATCAACGCCTTTGAGAAGCATCTGGTTGAAAACGGCGTGACGATCCTCAAGTTCTTCCTGCATATTTCCAAGGAAGAGCAGAAAGCACGGCTGCAGGCCCGGCTGGATGACCCCACCAAACACTGGAAGTTCTCCCTGGGCGACCTCAAAGAGCGGGACCGCTGGGACGAGTACATGGCCGCGTACGAGGATGTGCTGAACCTGACGAGCACACCGTGGGCACCGTGGTACCTGGTGCCGGCCGACCGCAAGTGGTATCGCAACCTGGTGGTGGCCCGGGTGATCCTGGAGACGCTGCGGGGCTTCAACATGCAATGGCCCGTCTCGCCCGACGACCTCTCCAACGTGGTCATCCCGGATTAGGGTTCCAGGCCCGGCCTGTCTTCCGTGCCGGGCCTCTGGCCTTCACGGCGAACGCAGATAGAGATAGGAATTCTGTGTCAGTTGCAGCGTGCAGGTGGCCGCTTCGCATGCCGCCCGGAATTCCACCAGTTGGCCTGGGTTGATGGGCCAGTGTACCAGGTCATCGCCGGCGATGTCCAGGAACTCCTGCGGCAGCCGCAAGGTGACCACCGCTTGCGTCCAGTTCGCCGAAGCGGAGAAGAGGGTCCGGATGCCGTCCACGATCAGGCGGTAGCCGGGCTGATCCCCTGGGGTGATGGGGTCCAGGTCGGCCTGGCGCGTTACCTCGTTGACGATCCCCTGGGCAATGATTTCGCCTGTGGCAAGGCCTGGATCGCCGGCCTCCAGTGAGACGTACTGGTAGGCCTCCAGGCCCTCGCGGGTCACGGCGCGCAGCGCGAAGAACTGGCTGCCGACCGGGCAAACTCGACGCTCCCCGACACCGGCCACTCCCTCGTCGTCCAGGTACACTTCCAGCACGTCTCGCACATCCCAGTGCAACGTGGTGCAGGCCCCGGCCGGGAGCGTATACTGCTCGGCCCAAAAACGCATGTTCACGACCGGTCCTGCCACTACGACGATGGTGAGGGTGCGGTTGGTGACCGTCCCGTTGGTGCCTTCCACGCGCAGGGTGTAATCGGTGGTTGTGGTGGGGCAGACCTGACGGCTGTCTTCGCCTGCCACGCCCTGGTTGTTGAGGTAGACGGCGCGCACGCCTGTGGCGCGCCAGCGCAGCACGGTGCACTGCCCCGACGCCACCCGATAGCTGTCGGCGGTAAATTCGAAGGTCGTCTGGACGGTGGCAGAGACGGTGATCAGCACCGTGATCTCTTGGGTGCCGGCCGTGCTGTTGATCCGCAGGGTGTAGTTGGTCGTTGTGGTGGGGCACACCTGGCGTTCATCTTTCCCTGCCACCCCCTGGCCGTCCAGGAAGACCGAAATGACGTTTTCGACTTGCCAGCGCAGGGTGGTGCATTCCCCGTAGGTCAGGGCGTAGCGGTCGGCCCAGAACACGCGATTCCAGGGCGGCGTAGGAGTCGCCCGAGGCGGAGTGACGCTCGGGGTGACGCTTTCTACCGGCCCGGCCGGCGTGTCTTCGGGGAAGAAATCGCCGGTCGCCGGGGTAGGCCGCCGCGTGGGGGTGGGTGGCCGGTCCGTCTCGACGTCGGGTGTTCCGGGGGTCGGAGAGACGACCGCTACACGAGTAGCGTCCGGCGGGCCCACGACCGGGGCCGGCGTCTCGGTCGGCCGCAACGCCAGCAGCACGGTGACCTCGTTGCTGACGGCGGTCCAGGTTCCTTCCGTCTCGGTTTCCAGGGTGAAACGGTACTCGCCCAGGCCGCCCCTGGCCAGGATGTCGTCCAGAGGTAGTTGCGGGTCGGTCGCGTCCAACAGGAGGAAGGTCTGCCCGTTGAGGCGGACGTGCCAGCGGAGCGCGTAGCGCCCCTCGTTAGCCAGGCGAGGCCGCGTCAGCGTTGTACCCACAGCCTGGATCGGCAGGCGCTGGGTGTACTCAACCCCTGTGCTGAGGCGGCGAGTAGGCGCGATGGCGTCTTCCACGGTCAGCACGGCGTAGAGCCGCGTGGTAGCACCCGGTGGGAGATCCAGGTCGCCGGCTGTGATCTCGAACACGTGCGAGAACTCGATCACCCCCTGGGATTGGAGCGGATCGGGCTGAAACCACAGGGGCGCTTCGGCCACGGTAGCGTCCAGGTCCGGATTGCCCGTCACGCGACCGGCACCGCCGGAGGTGTCCTGTTTCAGCGTCAACCGCGCCGGCACGTAGGCGCCGCTCAGCCTGGGCAAGGAGAAAAAGCGATACTGGCCCGCCACGGCCAGGGGGGTTTTGACCTGGCCTTCGGGCACTTCGGGCTTGATGAGGGCCAGGGTTGCGTCCGCCAGCCGCCAGGCCCCTTGAAGCACGAAGAGGCCGGGCGCGCTCACCCCGAACTGCACCGCCGACCCGACCACGCGGCCGTTGATCCGCTCCCAGCCTGTGCCTGTCCAACGGTATGGCGCCAGCTCGTACTGGTCGGCGGTGACCTCGGCCGGCAGTGGGAGCCGCAACACAGCCACCCCGACCAGTTGTCCGCCATCCAGGCTGAACTCATACCCGCGACCCAGGGGGCTGCGCGGCAATGGCACCACCGGCACCGAGTCGCGCGCGCGCAACGTCACTGCGGCCCGGGCCGAAAGGGCCTGGGGTGGCAGGCTGAGTTCGGCACCGTCTCTGAGCCGGATCGCCCCGCCTTCTTCCGGGGTGATCAAAACCGACGTCTCGGACGCCGGAAGGGTCTCGGCCGGTGACGTGGGGGTCGCAGGCTGGGCGGGCGGCGTGGCCGGCGTCCGCCCCCGGCAACCCGCCAGCATCAGGAGCAGCGCCATTGCCACCAGTGGCCAGGCTCTGCTTGTGGCATGTGTCAGTCGGATCATGGCTCTCTGCAAGCGCGTTACAGGCCGGCGCGTGGCCCGTCGCCCCAACGCGTACTCTCTATGCTTCACGCTAGTGTGCAGTCTAAAGCGAGACCGCTTTGTTGTCAAGGATGGGTTCATGGGATCGGGAAAGCGGCGCCGTAGCGCCGCTTTGGCTTCCGGCGGCCCACCGCCGTTCTGGCTTGCGGCGGCTCACCGCCGCTCTGGCTTGCGGCGGTCTACCGCCGCTCTGGCTTGCGGCGGTCCACCGCCGCTTTGGTTTCCGACGGCCCACCGCTGCTCTGGCTTGCGGCGATCCACCGCCGCTTTGGTTTCCGACGGCCCACCGCCGCTTTGGATTGCGGCGGTCCACCGCCGCTTTGGTTTCCGGCGGCCTACCGCCGCTTTGGCTTGCGGCGGTCCACCGCCGCTTTGGTTTCCGACGGTCCACCGCCGCTCTGGTTTCCGACGGTCCACCGCCGCTTTGGTTTCCGACGGTCCACCGCCGCTTTGGTTTCCGACGGCCCACCGCCGCTTTGGCTTGCGGCGGTCTACCGCCGCTTTGGTTTCCGACGGCCCACCGCCGCTTTGGCTTCCGGCGGCCTACCGCCGTTCTGGCTTGCGGCGGCCCACCGCCGCTCTGGCTTGCGGCGATCCACCGCCGCTTTGGCTTCCGGCGGCCTACCGCCGCTTTGGATTGCGGCGGTCCACCGCCGCTTTGGTTTCCGACGGCCCACCGCTGCTCTGGCTTGCGGCGGTCCACCGCCGCTTTGGTTTCCGACGGCCCACCGCCGCTTTGGCTTCCGGCGGCCCACCGCCGCTCTGGCTTGCGGCGGCCCACCGCCGCTTTGGTTTCCGGCGGTCCACCGCCGCTCTGGCTTGCGGCGGTCTACCGCCGCTCTGGCTTGCGGCGGTCTACCGCCGCTCTGGCTTGCGGCGGTCTACCGCCGCTCTGGCTTGCGGCGATCCACCGCCGCTCTGGCTTGCGGCGGCCCACCGCCGCTCTGGCTTGCGGCGGCCCACCGCCGCTCCGGCTTGCGGCGGTCCACCGCCGCTCTGGTTTGCGGCGATCCACCGCCGCTCTGGCTTGCGGCGGTCTACCGCCGCTTTGGCTTGCGGCGGCCACCGCCGCTCTGGCTTGCGGCGGCCCACTGCCGCTTTGGATTGCGGTGCTATGGCACCGCTTTGGATTGCGGTGCTATGGCACCGCTTTGGCTTGCGGCGGTCTACCGCCGCTCTGGCTTGCGGCGATCCACCGCCGCTTTGGAATGCGGCGATCTACCGCCGCTTTGGTTTCCGGCGATCCACCGCCGCTCTGGCTTGCGGCGGTCCACCGCCGCTTTGGTTTCCGGCGGTCCACCGCCGCTCTGGCTTGCGGCGGCCCACCGCCGCTCTGGATCGTACCGACAGGAAAGCGGCGCCGTAGCGCCGCAATCCAAAACGCTGAGGGCGATTTGTGCCCCCAGCATCTGAGGCGTATAATCTCCCCGGCTGAGCCGTGCCGGGCACTCTTCCAGGCGGCCGGCACATGACCGATAAACCGTCGAAAGGTGTGGCATGTCACCTGTCCTTCAACTGCTTTTCGAACTGGCGCTGCTGATCACAGCGGCAAAAGTGGCCGGGCTGATCAGCACGCGGCTGGGCCAACCGGCCGTCCTGGGCGAAATCCTGGTCGGCGTGCTCCTGGGGCCATCTCTGGTTGATGTGCAGCATCTTCCGTTTCTCTCTTCCGCGATTTTGCCCGAGACGATCAACGAGATCGCCGAGATCGGCGTGATCTTTCTCATGTTCCTGGCCGGCCTGGAGGCCGACCTGGGCCAGATGCGCAAGGCGGGCCGGGTGGTGTTGCTGGCCGGCCTGTTGGGGGTTGCGGTGCCGTTACTTCTCGGCGCCCTGGTGGTGTTGCCCTTCGGCTACCAACTGGTGCCGGCCCTGGGCGTGGGCATGTTGTTGACCGCGACCAGCGTCAGCATCTCGGCGCAGACCTTGTTGGAACTGGATGTGTTGCGCACGCGTGAAGGGATTGCCCTTTTGGGCGCAGCAGTGGTGGATGATGTGGTCGTGATCTTGCTGCTCTCGATCTTCATCGCACTTGCTGGTGGCGGCGGCGGTGGGGGCGTGGGCATCCTGTGGCTGCTGTTGCGCGTCCTGCTTTTCATCGTCGTGTTCTCCGTCATCGGATGGTTCCTGGTGCCACGCCTTCTGGACAAAGTTGACCGCCTGCCCATCAGCCAGGGCCTGTTGGCCGCCGCGGTGGTGCTGGCCCTGGTCTACGCCTGGTCGGCCGAGGTGATCGGCCAGGTGGCGATGATTACCGGGTCGTTCATGGCCGGGTTGTTCGCCGCCCGATCTACGGTGCAGCATCGCGTGGCCGAGGGGATCAGCGCGCTCACCTACGGCTTCTTTGTCCCCATCTTCTTCGTCAACATCGGCCTGCATGCCAACATTTGGGAGTTGAGAGGCAGCCTGATCCTGATCACATTGCTGATCACACTAATTGCGATCATCTCGAAAGTGTTGGGCGCAGGCGGCGGCGCACTGCTGGGCGGTTTTTCGACCGGCGAGTCCTTTCGCCTGGGCCTGGGGATGATCTCCCGCGGCGAGGTCGGCCTGATCGTCGCGCAACTCCTGGTCGCTGCGAGGCTGGTGCCCAATGAGATCATCACGGTAGCGGTCATCATGGTGCTGGCGACGACGTTGGTGACCCCGCCTCTGTTGCGCTGGGCGTTTGCACAGCGCAAGGCGCCGCCGGAGGCGGTGGCGGAACGCGCGGCATAGCGAACGTCGAGGGGGGAACCAAGAGGTGCGATATGGCAAAACTGGTGATCCTGGTTCTGGACAACGTGGACAAGCTGGAGGACGTCCTTTACACGTGGCGGCTGGCAGGCTGTGGCGGCGTGACGATCCTGGAGAGCAGCGGTGCGGCCCGACTGTTGGCTCACGCTGGCGCGCGCGACGATATGCCCATGTTCCCCGGGCTGCGCAGCCTGTTGACGCGTCAGGAAGTTCATCACCGCACCTTGTTCACGGTGATCGGCGACGATGTTGACCTGGAAGCTTTCTTCGACGCCACCGAGGCAGTCATTGGGCCGTTCGAAGAGTCTCATACCGGCGTCATCTTTGCCCTGCCGGTGCTGTCAGCACGTGGGCTGGTCAAGCATCACCACAGCCCGCGATAGCAGGCACGTGAGATCGGCCCATGGTAGATATCGCGCTCCTGTCCGATATTCACGGGAACCTCCCGGCCCTGGAGGCGGTGATCGCAGACCTGCGGCGATGGCAGCCGGATGCTGTGTACGTGCTGGGGGACATGGTGCACGGTTGCGTGTGGTCGGCCGAGGTGATGGACCTGTTGTGCGGTCTCGGCTGGCCCATGTTGCTGGGCAACCATGACGCCGCCGTGCTGCAATTGGGAACCCCGCGCATGGAACCTCGTTACGCCGACCGCTTGCGTTACGCCGGGCTGTGGTGGACGCGAGGGCGCCTGGCGGCGGGACACCTGGCCGTGCTCGCAGAGCTGCCGCGCGAACTGTCCCTTTCGTTTCCCGGCATGCCGCCGCTGCGCCTGTTGCACGGCCTGCCGGGCAACTTCTTCGTGGGCATCCGTCCCGACTCGCCGGCCGACTGGGTGAGCCGCCATCTGGACGGGGTGGTTGAGCCCGCGGTGGCCGGGGGCCATACCCACGTGGCGATGGCACGGCCCATCGGCCGGTGGTTTGTCGTGAACAGCGGGTCGGTCGGCGCGCCTTACGACGGCGACACCCGTGCCAGCTACGTCCGGTTGACCGGGGATCGGGCCGGCTGGGAGGCAGAAATCCGGCGGGTGCCCTACGATACGGCCGCAGTGGACGCGGCATACCGGTCTTCCGATCTGGCGCAGGCAGGGAGCGCCCTGGTGGAGATGTTCCATCGCTCCGTGATGACCGGCCTGCCCTGGGTGTCTGACTTCGCCTGGTGGTTGCGCTCTCAACCGGCGGAGGTTATCGCCGATCAGCGCCTGGCCCTGGCGTTGTACGAGGCAGCGCATGGCCCGGGCCGCTGGGCCTTTCCGTACGCAGGTTGACTGAGGGAGTTCACGCATGGCGTTTTTCGAGGGTCTTGTTGAGACGGAAGAGGGTCTGCCGGTGACGGTGCGGGAGATCGGCGGGATTTCCTACTACGTGATTGACGATCACGGTTTCCTGCGCCACGTGGAGGCCGAGCAGGTGGACCGACCGGTGCTGGCTCACCTCCTGAGCATCATGAAGGAGCACCAGGACGAGGCCAGCGAGGCGACGTTGCGCATGTTGGGCCAGGATGACCTCTTCACCAAGGCGATGGTGGATGCCTCGATCCGCAACGTTACCCCGGAGCACTTGCTCTCGCAACGTCTGCCGGACGAGGCGCGCCGCTGGTTGGGGATGGTGGGCTTTCGGGTGGTGATCAACATCCACGGCGAGGTGGTGCGCGTCGAACTGCCCACTCCATCAGAAGATTGGGACGAGGAATGAGGTTCTGGCGCGATCGGCGCAGGTGGTGGGATGCCCTCTCCGAGATCGGCTGTGGCTTTCTGACCGTGCTGCTGGTCACGATCCCGTTATGGGTGTTCACCGTGGCGGCCCGCGGGCCGGGTTTCGCGTTGACGGTGATGGCCTTGACCCTGGCAGCGCTGGTCGGCGTGGCGTTGCTCGGCCGGCGGTTGCGGCGGTAGCGTTTCTTTGACAACCCGGAACGCTGTGCTATACTTCACAGCGTCCATACAGAAGCCTTCGGGGCAGGGTGCGGGCCAAGTGGCCCAATTCCCGACCGGCGGTAAGGCCGAACAGGCCGAGCCCGCGAGCCCGGCGCACAAGCGCAGGGCAGATCCGGTGAGAAGCCGGGGCCGACGGTACAGTCCGGATGGGAGAAGGTGTGAGTACGAACCGGCAGCGCGCGACATGCCGGTGGCGTTCGTTTAACCTGCCCCAAGGCACTTTGCCTTGGGGCTTTTTTGTTGGCGGGAAGATGACTTTCGACGACATACGACGTCTGCCTGTGCGTGCCGGCCGGCGCCTGTTACGGACCGACATCCTCCTGGTCTTGTCGGCGCTGGCCCTTTTCCTGCTGCTCTGGGAGCTGGTGGTGCGCTGGCGGCAGTACCCTTCCTTCTTTTTGCCCAGCCCGGCCCGGGTGTGGGCACGCTTTCTGGCGCTGGCGGGGGACGGCTCTCTGCTGATGCACACGCGCGTCACCCTTTCGGAGATCTTCGGCGGCCTGGCCCTGGGCCTGACCGTGGCAGCGGTGATCGGCTATGGCCTGGCCAAGTCGCCCCTCCTGGAGCGCATCCTTTCGCCGTACATCGTCGCCTCGCAGGCCGTGCCCATCGTGGCACTGGCGCCCTTGCTGGTGGTGTGGTTCGGGTTCGGTGCCCTGTCCAAAATCCTGGTGTGCGCGCTGACCGTGTTCTTCCCGGCGCTGGTGAACACCATGGTGGGCATCCGTTCGGTGGACCCCGACCTGCGCGCGCTCATGCGGTCGCTGCAGGCCAGCCGCTGGCAGACCTTTGTGAAGCTGGAATTCCCGGCGTCCCTGCCGGTGTTGTTCGGCGGCCTCAAGGTGTCGGTCACCCTGGCCGTGATCGGCGCCGTGGTGGGGGAGTTCGTGGGCGCGGATCGCGGCCTGGGCTATCTGGTCAACCTGGCGCGGAGCATCCTGGATACGCCGATGCTGTTCGTGGCGCTGTTCACCCTGGTCGCCATTGCGCTGCTGCTCTATTCCACCGTTGCATTGCTGGAGTGGGTTGTCCTGCGCTGGCGCCGGATGCATTAGCCGGTTCCGGTGCAGATATTCTTGAAAATCTGGAGGATATTCCATGAAGCGTTACTGGCTTATTGCGCTGATGTTGTCGCTCGTCCTGGCCGGTTGTGCTCCGCTGCCTCAAGCGCCGACGGCTACTCCGCCGCAGGCGAGCAGCCCAGAGGCGGCCGGCCGGGCCTTGACGCCGGTGACCCTGGCGATGGGGTACATCCCCAGCGTCCAGTTCGCGCCGTTCTACGTGGCCCAGGAGCGGGGCTACTTCACCGATGCCGGGCTGGACGTGACGTTCCGCTACGGCTTCGAGAGCGACCTGCTGAAGCTGGTGGGCACCGACGAGCTCCAGTTCATGATCGGCAGCGGCGAGGAGGTCATCCTGGGCCGCAGCCAGGGATTGCCGGTGCGCTATGTGATGCGCTGGTACCGGAAGTTCCCCGTGGTGCTGTTCGCCAAGGCCGATAAGGGCATCAAAACCCCGGCCGATCTGGTGGGCAAGCAGGTGGGACTGCCCGGCCTGTTCGGCGCGAGCTATGTGGGCTGGGAGGCCATCGTCTATGCCAACCAGCTCGACCAGACTCGGATCACCCTGCAGAGCATCGGTTTCACGCAGGCCTCGGCGGTCAGCCAGGACCGGGTGGACGCGGCGATGGACTACATCGTCAACGGGCCGGTTCAGCTCCGTCTGGCGGGCCAGGAGGTGGTGGTGATCCCGGTCTCGGACTTCATTGACCTGCCCTCTAACGGCATCATCACCAACGACAAGACCATTTTGCAGCGGCCCGAGCTGGTGCGGGCGATGGTCTCCGCCGTGATGCGGGGCTTGCGCGACACGCTGGCCGACCCCGACGCTGCGTTCGAGATCAGCCTGAAGGCGGTGCCCGAGGCCGGCGGCGACCAGGCCCCGGTGAGCCGGGCGATCTTCGACGAGTCGGTCAAGCTCTGGCAGGCCGGGGAGAGCGAGCTGGGCCTTTCCGACCCCGAGGCGTGGGCCGCCGCGGCCGTCTTCATGAAGGAGATGGGGCTGATCCAGGTCCCTGTTGACCCGGCCGAGCTTTTCACTAACGAGTTTGTGCGCTGATGCCGCCCGTCCTGGAAGCCGAATCCCTGCGCATGACCTTCTACGACCCCGGCCGCGCCGACCTGCTGGCGCTGGACGGGATGTCGCTGGCCGTGTCCGAAGGGGAGTTCCTGGCCATTGTGGGGCCTTCGGGCTGCGGCAAGAGCACCTTGCTGCGCCTGCTGAGCGGGCTGCTGCACCCGATCCAGGGACAGGTGCGCTTTCGCGGCCAGCCCCTCACCGCGCCGCGCCGGGAGATCGGCCTGGTGTTCCAGCGCGCTAACCTGATGCCCTGGCGCACAGCGCTGAAGAACATCATCCTGCCGCTGGAGATCGCGCGCGTGCCCCAGGACGAGATGTACCGCCGCGCGCATGAGCTCGTGAAGCTGATGGGGCTGAACGGCTTTGCCGACGCGTTCCCCCATCAGCTTTCGGGCGGGATGCAACAGCGGGTGGCGCTGGCGCGGGCGCTGGTGCACGAGCCCAGCGTGCTGCTGTTGGACGAGCCGTTCGGCTCACTGGATGCCCTGACGCGGGAGCGGATGAACGCCGAGCTGTTGCGGATCTGGGCGTTGAACGGCCCCACCGTGGTGATGGTCACGCACAGCATCAGCGAGGCGATCCTGCTGGCCGACCGCGTGCTGGTGATGTCCCCCCGCCCCGGCCAGGTGCGCGCCGAGTTTCTTGTGCCGTTGCCCCGGCCACGCCATATCGCCATGACCTCCGAGCCGGAGTTTTTGCGTCTCAGCCGCGCCATCCGGGCGGAGATCGTGGATTGAGGTCCTTTCTGTCCCTCTCGCTGTTCACGTGCCAGGCATCTTGCAGAGTGCCTGGCACGTGCGCGCTGTGCTGTTCACGTGCCAGGCATCTTGTAGAGTGCCTGGCACGTGCGCGCTGTGCTGTTCACGTGCCAGGCATCTTGTAGAGTGCCTGGCACGTGCGCGCTGTGCTGTTCACGTGCCAGGCATCTTGTAGAGTGCCTGGCACGTGCGCGCTGTTTTCGGGTTAGTTGCTTTTCCGTTCCCTTTGTGTTAACATTTGTTTTCTGGTGAATCAAGTCTCGTCTACGGGGAGCTATGGCCGAGTCATACGCTCTGAAAATCTTGTACCTGTCGGCGGAGTGTGTTCCGTTTGCCAAGACCGGCGGTCTGGCCGATGTAGCCGGCGCGCTGCCCAAAGCGATCCGCCGGCTGGGCCACGATATCCGCGTGGCCATGCCGCGCTATGGCCGGGTTGATGCGGCGCGCTTCGGGTTGGAAACCGTGCTCGAGGGGCTGCCGGTGCCCATGGACGAGCGCGCCGAACCGGCGAAGATCCTCGTGGGCAGCGTAGGGACCGGCCCGGCCGAGACGCCGGTGTACTTCGTGGACAGCCCGCGCTATTTCGACCGGCAGGGTATCTACATGTACCCGGACGACGCGGAGCGCTTCATCTTCTTCTCCCGTGCTGCCCTGGAGATGTGCAAGGCGCTGGACTGGCAGCCCGATGTCATTCATTGCAACGAGTGGCACACGGCCTTGATCCCCAACTGGCTGAAGACCATCTATCAGCGCGACCCGTTCTATCAGCCCATCGCCACCCTTTACACTGCGCACAACCTGGAGTATCAGGGCATCTTCGGCCAACGCGTCCTGGAGATCGCCGGCCTGGCCGATCTGGGGTTCATCGCCCATCCCGATGTAGCGCCTGATCTGAACTACGTGGTGGACCTGATGGCGCGCGGGTTCCTGTTTGCGGACATCATCAACACCGTCAGCCCCACCTATGCGCGCGAGATCCTGACCCCGGAGTACGGCCAGCGGCTGGATCCCATCCTGCGCGACCGTCGCGACCGGCTGTTCGGCATCCTCAACGGCATTGACACCGAGGCTTACAACCCGGCCACCGATCCCGATATCGCGGCCCAGTTCAGCCTCAACAACCTGGAGGCGCGGCCGGCCAACAAGGCCGCGCTGCAGGCCGAGGCCGGGCTGCCGGTGCGCGGCGATGTGCCGTTGATGGGCATCATTTCCCGCCTGACCGACCAAAAGGGCTTCGACCTGATCTCTGCGATTGCCGATCCCATGCTGCGGTACACGGGGTGCCAGCTGGTGGTGATGGGCACCGGCGACCCGCGGTACCACGAGATGTTGACTTCGCTGCGGGCGCGCTATCCCGAGCAGGTGGCGGTGTTCTTCACCTTCAACCGGCCCGTGGAGCAGCACATCTACGCAGGCAGCGACATCTTTCTGATGCCTTCGCGTTTCGAGCCGTGCGGCTTGAACCAGATGGTGGCGATGCGCTACGGCTCGGTGCCGGTGGTGCACGCAATCGGAGGCCTGGCCGACACCGTGCGCGACTTCAACCCGCAGACGGGGGAGGGCCACGGCTTCAGCTTCGTCGAATACGACGCTATGGCGCTCTTCGCGACCGTGGTCCGGGCCATCGAGACCTACCGACATCGCCAGGTGTGGGAACAACTGGTGCGCCGCTGCATGGCTATTGATTTCTCCTGGGACCGATCGGCCCAGGCCTACGTGGACCTTTATTATCGGGCGCTGGTCGCGCGGCGACAAAGCCGGCGCACTCTGGACGATTACGGCCTGTTCCCGCGGCCGGCGTCTGCGACGGTTCAGGACGATGAAGACAGAGCGACTGTATTACGTTGACCCTTATCTGCGTGAGTTCACCGCGCGCATCCTGGCCCGTGAGACCATCGGCGGCCGGCCGGCGCTGGCGCTGGACCGCACGGCGTTCTATCCCACCGGGGGTGGCCAGCCCCATGACACGGGGACGCTGGTCGCGGCCGACGGCACCGTGGCGGCAGTGGTAGATGTCTCTGCCGGAAACGGGTTGATCTGGCACGTGGTGGACTCCTTGCCCGCCGGCGAGGCCGTGCAGGGGCGGGTGGATTGGGAACGCCGCTTCGATCACATGCAGCAGCATACCGGCCAGCACATCCTGTCGCAGGCGTTCATCCAGACCTGCGACGCGGAGACGGTCGCGTTCCACCTGGGCGCCAGCTACAGCACCATTGATCTCAACCGGACCGACCTTGGGCCTGAAGCACTGGCCGCGGCCGAAGCCGCGGCTAACGCGGTCGTGGATGCTGCGTTGCCCGTCACGGCGGCCTTCGTCTTGCCTGAGGAGCTGGCGGGCCTGCCGTTGCGCAAGCCGCCCAAGGTCAACGAAGACATCCGCGTGGTCCAGGTAGCGGGTTACGACTGGTCGGCCTGCGGCGGCACGCATGTGGCGAACACCGCCCAGGTGGGGCTGATCAAGATCGTGGCAACCGAACGTCGCGGGCCGGAGCTACGGGTGACCTTCCTCTGTGGCCGGCGGGCGCGCGCCGACTACGCGCGGCTCAAGGCCCTGGCCCAGGGGCTGGTGGCGCGCTTCACCACCGCTGAGGATGAGATACTGGACGCGGTGGACCGCCGCGCAGCCGAGATGGACGCGCTGCGCAAGGACCTGGCCGAGCTGGAACGGCAATGGGCCGAATCGTTGGCCGAGGCGTGGTGGGCCCGGGCGCGTTCGCTGGACAACGGCCAGCGGCTGGCCGTTCAGATCATGGACGCGCCGGTGGAGCGCGCCAAGCGCGTGGCGCAGACGTTGCGCAGCCGGCCCGGCGCGATCGTCTTGCTGGGGGTGCGGGGGGAACGGCCCCAGTTGCTGTTCACCCGCGCCGATAACGTGACCCTGGACGTGGGCGGGCTGTTGCGCCAGGCTGCTGCGGCGGCGGGCGGCCGCGGGGGCGGCCGGCCGGACTGGGCGCAGGGCGGCGTGCCGTCCAACGAGGCCCTGGCCGCAGCGCTGGCGGCTGCGGAAAACCAACTGTCTTGACGACCCTTACGAGGCGGGCGCGGGGAAAGATGCCCGACCCGTAGCGACTTTTTTCGAGGCACCTATGCGTGAAATCGCACCTGGCATCTTCGTCGAAACCGATCAGCGCGGGGCCAACTACGGCGCCGTCCTGACCGACGACGGCTTCATCATCATTGACACGCCCATCGTGCCCAAGCAGGCGGTGGCGTTTCGGGACGAGCTGCGCCGCATCTCCGGCGGCAAGCCGTTCCTCTACGTCATCAACACCGACCATCACCGCGGCCACATCGTGGGCAACCAGTACTTCGTGCCCACCCCGGTGATCGCGCACGACATCGCCTGGAAGCACATGAAGGGGTATGGGGACAACTTCAAGCAGCGGGTGATTGATTCGTTCAAGAAGGAGCCGGAGATCCAGGCCCAGTTCGGCGAGATCCAGATCATCGTCCCCAAGATCACCTTCTCGCACCGGCTGGACATCGTGCGCGGCGGCCGCGATCTGCGCATCATCAAGATCGGCGGCCACACGGCCGCCACTTCGGTGATCTGGATGCCCAACGAGCGCATCCTGTTCGTGGGCGATGCCGTGTGGGTGGATCAGCACCCGTACATGGCGCAGGCGAACTCCAAAGAATGGCTGGACGGCCTCACCTACATCCGCAAATTCAAGGCGGACATGATCGTGCCCGGCCGGGGGCCGGTCTGCGGCCGCGAGGCCACGGAGCGCATGTCGGAGTACATCCGCTACATGCGAGCGCGCGCCCGGACCCTGTACCGCCAGGGCAAGACCAGGCAGGAGACGATCCAGATCATCTTGCGGGAGGTCGTCGGCTGGTTTCCCATTCCGCCGGCCTTGAAGTCGAAGACCGAATCCCAGATCAAACAGGGCATCAGCCGCATCTGGAACGAGCTGGAGAAGGCAGCCAAAGCCAAGGAGAAGTCCGCTGCCGAGCCTCAGCCGGATGAGGTGGACGAATAACAGCCTGCTGAAGTGTTATGGCGCGAGCGATCCGCGAAGCGAAAGTCACCCCGGCCGACGAGCTGAGGGACTTACTGACCCGCAACGAGAAACGTGTCGTCAACTTGCGCGGCCACGCCGCCGAGGCGTTGGCGCTGCTGCTCGATCTCGATCGCATTGCCGAGCTGTGGCCCGAGCTGGACGAGCACGGGGTTGACCTGCGGCCCGAAGAGGGCCGTTGGGAGACCCTGCAAGCGCAGGTGCGTCGTTACGGGCCCGTGGTGGTGCGCGAGCTGCGCAGCCTGGGCGGACTGCCGGCCTTACGGGCGCAGCATCATCCATCGGGAGATGCCGAGTGGTGGTGGTTTCTGGCCGAGGAGGTGCGCGCGCAACGCCTGCGCAGCGTGGGCCGGGCAGGCATCGTGTCCGGCGGGATGGTCGCCATCGCGGCCCTGGTTTACTTCCTCGTTTTTCACGTGTTCTTCCCTGTAGATCCGGCCCTCAAGGCCGCGTTGGATGCCCAAAATGCCGGTGAGGCCAGGATCGTGCAGGACGGGGATTACCTGGCCGCGCTGGACGATTTCCGCCGGGCGGCGCAGTATCGCCCCGGCGACCCCGACAACTGGCTCAGGGTCGGTTGCGTCCTGTACCGGCTCGGCGATCTGGCCGGCGCCGAAGAGAACTTCTATCGCGGCCAGGTGTTGTTGGGCGATCCGCTGGAGCTCCGGTTGGCCCGGGCGCCGATCTGCGCGCAGTTGGGCCTGGTTGACCTGGCCGAGGCCGATCTGCGCGAGGTCATCGCCGCCGATCCCCAAAACGCCGGGGCCTACTACTACCTGTCTTCCATCCTGGAGGCGCGCGGAGAGCTGTTCGAGGCGCTGCTATTGGTGCAACGGGCGGCCGAGCTGGCCGAGAGCCAGGGCGATACCCAACTGGTGGCCCTGGCCCGCTTCCGGTCGGGGATCTTGATGCAGCAACTGGCCGTACAGGGCATCGCGACCGTCACCCCGACACCGTAGGCAAAATCGGACGCCGCAGCTTGCTGCGGACCGGGGCAAGCCCCGGCGTCCACCGTCTGAATCGGCCGCAGCAAGCTGCGGCGGCCTTCCTTCAGAGCAAAATAGCCCGCATGATGGCCGGCGCGATGTCGGGCAGGCTGCGCAGGGATCCGACCAATTTGCGGCGGGCGGCCGGTGCGCCGATCACGATGGCGGGCACCGGGTTGGTCGTGTGCCCGCGCGTACTCAGATCCTCCAGATTGCCGTGATCCGACGTGATAACGATCAGCCCCTGGTCGTCGTCCCACGCGGCCAGCAGGCCCCCCAGCATTTCATCCAGTGACGCCAACAGTCCCAACGCGTCCGCCATGTCCTGCCCGTGGCCCGCATAATCGCTGAGCCAATACTCGAAGAAGGCGAAGTCCAGCTCCGAAGCCAGCGCGGCCAACCGCTGGCCCGCAGCGGCCGGCGTCAGGAGCGGGATGTCGGTCAGCCCCAGCCGGTCGTGCCAGCCGCGGCCGGTGAAATCGGCCGACAGGGCGCGGCCGACGCGCAGGTCATCGGCTGTGCGCAACGGGATGTCGGCGCTGACGACCGCCTGTGGGACCGTCGAGTAGAGCCGCCGGCCAGTCCGGATCGCCGCGAAGTAAGAGGGCGGATATGCGTTGAGGAGCGCGGCCTGCCTGCCGGCCCGCCGCACTGCCCGGAACAGGTTGCCGTTGGCCAACAGGTTGACGATGGCCTGGTTCGGCCACGGCCCGTAATGCCCGCCGATCAACCCCGGCACGTTGAGCCCCGTGAGCAACGCCGCCTGGCCGCTGGCCGATTGCGGCATCCCCGGGACGCCCAGGCACGCGTCCAGCGCGACCACGGAAGCCCGCCGGGACTCCCGCGGCACGCTCCCGGCCACTAGGGAGCTCCCGCCCAGCAGGCCCCTCAGGTTCGGCATGGGGGCCCTGGCCAACGGGTTGACGCCGGGGTCGTCGGGACCCAGGCCCACGCCGTCCAGGAAGAGAAAGAGGACACGCATTTGCGTCGCGCTCAGCTTTTGTTAGTCCAGCGACCGCCGGACTTGCGCCGGGTCAATGCTTCCGACGCTGCGCCAGGCTTCCCGGCCCTGGGCGTCGAAAAAGATGAACGTAGGGGTCACACGGCTCCCCAGTTCCTGGGCCAGGGCCCGCCCCACCGGGTCCTGCACGTTCAGGCGGATCACCCGCAGGCGTCCGCTGTGCTCCTGTTCGATCCCATCCACGATGGGCGCAGCAGCGATGCAGGCCATTCAGTAGGGGGACTGCATTTTTAGCAGCACCGGCACCCCCTGGCCGATCTGGCCGCGTACCTGGGCCACGTCGGCCGCGGGGGTGGCTGCCGGCCGCACAATCAGCCAGAGGGCCGTCAGCCCTGCGCCGGCCAGGGCGATCACCGCCATGCGCCGACGGCCGCTCCGGCTCAACAGCAGGGCCAGGGCCAGGGCGCCGGCCAGGCCGAAGACCACGAACGAGTACTGGTTGATGATGGACATGGCCCCAGCATAGTGGTTGTGGCGCCGGGATACCGCAGGAGAGCTTACTTTCGGCCAGGCCTTTATTTTTGTCCCCGGCCTTTCTGAGGTATCATGACGCAGTCTTTCAGCCAGGTGAACTGGGAGCTGCCATGTCGTCGTTGCCTTTCTGGATCGCGCTGATCGCTATGCTGGTCGGTCTGGCCGGCACGGTGCTGCCCGCGCTGCCCGGCGTGGGGCTGATCTGGTTCGCGGCGCTGATTTACGCCGTCGCCGACGGATTCACTAACCTGACCCCGCTGGGCTTCGGCGCGATCACCCTGTTGGCCGCGCTGGGGATCGCAGCCGATTTCCTGCTGACCCAGGCGGGCAGCCGGATGGCCGGCGCGTCGTGGCAGGCACTGGCGGCCGGTATCCTCCTGGGCGCGCTGGGTTTTCTGTTCGGCCTGTTCGTCGGGGGGATCGGGGCGGTGCCCACGGCCATTCTGGGTACCCTGCTGGGCATTTTTATCGTGGAGTATCGCCGACGGCGGGATTGGGCCGAGGCGCTGAAAGCCGGCGGCGGGTGGCTGGCCGGATGTCTGGCCTCGCGCGGGCTGCAGTTCCTCCTCGCGCTGGGGATGATCGCGATCTTCGTCTGGCAGGTGGTGTAGTAGGTGGAGACGCGGGGACGCGGGGACGCGGGGACGCGGAGACGCGGGGACGCGGGGACGCGGGGACGCGGGGACGCGGAGACGCGGGGACGCGGGGACGCGGGGACGCGGGGACGCGGGGACGCGGGGACGCGGAGACGCGGGGACGCGGAGACACGGAGACACGGAGACACGGAGACACGGAGACGCGGGGACGCGGAGACGCGGAGAGAAGGGAGGGGTTTCGATGGTGACTTTTCCGGCTGAGCTGAAGAACTTTGTGGACGTCGAGGGCAGGTTGCGGCAGTGGCCCAGCAAGCAAAGGCTGCAACTGCTGGCGATCCCTGCCCTGGCCGAGGCGATCCCGTTCGGCCAGCGGTTCACCGAGCGCGAGATCAACGATCTCTTGAACCGTTATCACACGTTCGGCGATCCCACGCTGCTGCGGCGCCTGTTGTGCGATATGGGTTACCTGGCGCGGGAGCGGGATGGGTCGGCTTACTGGCGGCGCGAGCCGACGGAAGCTGCGGAAGGGTGACATGGCGCGGCCGGTGTTGATCTACCACGCGGCAACCCTGGGCGGCCGCTATCCCCCCAACTCGCTGAGCGGCCTGGCTGCGTGCCTGGCCGCCGGCGCAGCGGTGGTGGAGGTGGACATCGTGCCGCTGGCGGACGGGGATTTCGCGTTGCTCCACGATGGCCACCTGGACGGCATCACCGATGGCCGGGGGCCGGTCGCGGCGGTCACCGCCGAGGAGGTGCGGCGTTTGTGGTTGCGCTGGCGCGGTGCGTTGACCGACGAGCCTGTGGGCACCTTGAGCCAGGCCGTGGCGCTGGTCGCCGCTCACCCTGGGCTGACGGAGCTGCAACTGGATCTGAAGCCTCATGCGCCCCTGACCGAGGGGGTGCTATCCGACCTGTTGCGGATCGTCGAGCCCGTCCGGCGCCGTGTTCGCGTCAGCAGCGTGGCCGATTGGGCGCTGCGGCGGCTGCGCGTGCTGGATGCCGGGCTGGCGCTGGGGTTCGACCCCCTGTTGTACCTGGACGTGGAGCGCAACCCGGAGCCGGGCGAAGAAGACCTCCGCATCCCGCCGTACCGCGCGGGCGCCTACGGTTACCTGGACGATCATCCGCTGGCCTTCGACCGTTGGGGTTCCCCGCGGCAATACCTGGAGGCGCGCGTCGAGGGATTGGCCGCGCAGGTCTCGGCCGGCATCTGGTACCTGCGGGCCACGCTGATCGCGAGGATGCTGGCCGACGGCTTCGATCCCATCGCCTGGCTGCACCTCCACGGCATCCAGGTCGCCGCGTGGACCTTGAACCCCGACCAGCCGCACCACGTGGCGCTGGCGCGGCGGCTGGCCGCACTGGGGGCCGACCGGATCACCACGGATGACCCCGAGGGCCTGGCCGCGGCGCTGGGGTGAGAGGCTGCTTTGGATTGCGGCGCGTAGCGCCGCTTTAGCTTGCGCCGGTCACCACCGCTTTGAGGCGAGGGCGATGGGAAAGCGGCGCCTTAGCGCCGCAATCCAAGATTCAGCCGCTCTGGCTTGCGCCGGTCACCGCCGCTTTGAAGTGGAGGGCGATGGGAAAGCGGCGCCTTAGCGCCGCAATCCAAGATTCAGCCGCTTTGGCTTGCGGTGGTCACCACCGCTTTGGCTTGCGGCGCGTAGCGCCGCTCTGGCTTGCGGTGGTCACCACTGCTTTGACGTGGAGGGCGATGGGAAAGCGGCGCCTTAGCGCCGCAATCCAAACACCTTCACGAAGACGTTCATCTGCGACGGGCCGCGGTTGGCCCACAGGAAGTACGGGATGAAGGTCAGCGGCCGGCCGTCCCGATCCTGGCCCCGCAGGACGACCGTCCCTCCCAGCAGGTCCGGCTCCCACGCTGCGCGCAACGAGTCCGGGTCCAGGATAACATCGAAGAGCGGGACGCCGGGGTTGTCGGTGCTCTCCAGGCAATAGACCAGCGGCCCGCGGCCGAGGGCGACCTTGCCCCCGCAGCGCGGCAGGCGTCTGTCCTGACGCAGGAAGCGCACCCCCATATCGAACGCCAGGGCGACCTCGTCCCCGTCCCGCCAGGTGCGCCGGATGGGCAGGAAGCCCGCGCGGCCCGGGGCACAGCCGCAAGCGGCCTCCGTTGCGCGCGGGCGGGGGTCCCCGGCGTCCAGCGGCTCGCCGTTCACGGAGAGGGACCACGACGCGGCCCACGACGGGATGCGCAGGTGCAGGGTCCGCTGTGCAGGCGCGGCCGCCTCGAGGCGCAGGCGCACGTGTCCGTCCCACGGCAGCCCCGACTCCATGACGATCCGCAGCCCATCCTCCAGCGCGACGGCGCTGTCCACGTATTGGTGCACCCACAGATCGGCGCCGGCGCGGCTGTAGAGGTAATCCCCAAGGCCCGCCCAGATCCGTGAGAGGTTGGAAGGACAGCACGGCACCGCGTACCAGGGCCGCCGCGTCACCCCGCCGCGACAGGCCAGCGGGTTGTTGTAGAGGTAGGTCTCGCCGTCCAGGCCCATGCCGACCGCGGCGGCATTGTAGAGCTGCCATTCGAACAGGTCGCTGTACTTCGCCTCCCGGGTGATCAGCGCCATCTCCCAGTTCCACAACAGGCACGCCAGCGCGGCGCACGTCTCCGCGTACGCGTATTCGGGGTCGAGCTCGTAATCGCGGCCGAAGCCCTCGATCGCGGGCAGGCTGCCCACCCCGCCGGTGACGTACATGCGCCGGCCGACCATGTGCTCCCAGGCCGCAGTGCGCGCGGGCAGCAGTGTCTCGTCGCCGGTCAGCCGGCAGAGCATGGCGGCCGCAGCCTGCAGGTAGCCGAAGCGCACCGCGTGCCCCACGGGGACGGCCTGTCCCCGCACCGGCGCGTGTTGCTGGAAGTAGCGGCCCGAGAGCGCGTTGAGATACCAGCGCAGGGTGATCCCGCGCGGTCGCGCTGCGGTGTTGCCGGGGGGCAGCTCGGCCGGTCGGTAGCCCGGATGGCCCGCCAGGTACGCCTGGCGCTGCTGGGCCACGAGCCGGCCGCGCCTGGCGACGCTGGCGTTCTGCTGCCACAGCGAGGCCGCGAACGCCACGGCGCCCATCCGGCCGCGCTGCTCGATGAACTGCCGCGCCAGGTCGAGATAAGCCTGGCGGCCCGTGACACGGTAGAGCCGCAGCAGCGCGATCTCGATCTCCTCGTGGCCGGGGGTGAACGCAGGGCCGCGGCCGGCGAAGTCAGCGACGATCCGATCGGCGGCCTTGCAGGCCACTGCCAGCATGGTGTCTTTCCCTGTAGCCAGGTGATGCGAGACCCCGGCCTCGATCAGGTGGCCGTGGCAGTAGAGCTCGTGCTCGATCTGCAGGTTCGTCCAGCGGGTGCCCGGGAAGTGGATCTGGTTGTAGGTGAACAGGTAGCCGTCCGGCGCCTGGGCGCGCGCCAGCAGCGCGGCGAACGCCTCCATCAGGCGGGTCAGTTCGGGGTCCGGGTGAGCGACGCAGGCGCGAGCGGCCGCGTCGAGCCACTTGTACGCGTCGGAGTCGGCGAAGAACCAGCCGGCGCGGAAGCCGTCGGCCTCGCCGGCCGCGATGCGGAAGTTGGCGATGCAGCCGCTGGCCTCCAGTTGCCGCCACTGGTGGGGCAGCGCGCGGCGCGCGTTGACCGCCAGCCGCTCGCCCCAGAACCCGCCGGTGATGCGGGCCGCGGCGGGGGGAAGCTCGGCGGCGGGGGAGGAGTCGGTCGCAGGGCGGAGGGCGGTCTCGGCCATGGTCCGTTTGGGGGTTAGCGCTCGGCCGGGTCGGTTTTACCGGGCGTTTCCTGCGCCTCCAGGGTCGCGCACGTCCTCGTGCCATGAAAACGAGTTCGTGTCCACGTGCCAGGCAGCCTCTCAGGTGCCTGGCACGTCTTGGCGACGTCTTTCATGTGAGGGCAGTCGGTCTCGACCGACTTTCATCTGCCTGAGCCGGGCGTTTGAACGCTCGACGGCGCGCGGCGGCACACCGCCGACCGGCGGGCCGGGCATCAGCGGGCATCGGCGGCATGGCCGTTGCCGTCGGCCAGCCCGGCGGTGAACTCCGCCAGGCTGCTGGCCAGCACGGCCCGGCGCAGCAGCGCGCGCAACTGCTCCAGGTCTTCGATGCGGTTCACCGTTTCGACCACGGCTGCGGGCGGCGGGCCGAAGCGCAGCTCCAGCGTCGCCAGCACGCTCTCGCGAGCCGATACGATTTTCCCCTGCTGCAGCCCTTGCCGTAGCCCTTGCTGCAGCCCCTCTTCGAGCCCTTGTTGTTTCCAGTCGCGGGTCCATTCGATCACGCGTTCCGCCAACATGGTCTTCACCTCCTGCAAATCGGACACCTCCGGCACGGCCACGCCGGGCAGGCGTGCCGGCAACAACACGCGCTTGAGCCACACCGTGAACGCCCGGCGCAGGCTGGCCTGAGCCGGCGCGGCCAGCCACTCCACCAGGGTCTCCACCACCTGGCGCACGTCCTCGGGCTGGCGGCTGTGCTCCAGGCGGAAGAGTGCGGCCACCAGGTTGCGGGTGGCCGGCAGCGCTGCGTCGGGCAGTGCGCCCTGATCCAGCAGCAGGTAGCGCAGTTGTGGCCGGTAGGCGGCCAGGCCACCTGGGCCGGCTGCGACGAGGTCGGCCACGTCCACGGCGGCCTGCCAGCGGAGCAGGCCGTTGTAGAGCACGATGGGGACGACCGGGGGCAGTCGGCCGCCTGGCGCGAGCTCGCGGCGGCGGATCAGGTCCTGGTAGAGCAGGCCGAGATAAGTGAGCATGCGGACGGCCATGAACTGGTCCACGCTGGACTGGAACTCCAGCAGCAGGTAGACGTAGAGCCAGCCGTCGCGCAGGCGGACCCGCCACACCAGGTCGTCCTCGCGGGTGCGCAGGTCATCGCTGACGTAGCTGCCGCTGACCTTCTCCAGGGTGGTGAAGTCCAGCTCGTGGACCCAGGGTTCGTGGACGAAGCCCAGCAGCAGGTCGGCCACCATCTCGGGGTGCGAGAACAGGTCCTTGTAACCGGCATCGTGCTCCATGCTGCCCTCCGTGCGTGCTGAGATACATTGTACCGCAAGTCAGGGGGTATGCCAAGCGCCGGCTGCCTGCGCAGGCTCCCTGCTTGGTAGTGACGACTTCCGTCGTCCGTGGGGGAACGACTAAAGAACAGGGGTCGGGGTTGTGTCTCGGCGGTTAGAAACCGCAGCAACCGTTACAAAGCCTGCCTGCGCAGGCTTCCTGCTTGGTAGTGACGACTTCAGTCGTCCGTGGGGGAACGACTGAAGTCGTTACTACTAGGTCGGCAGAGGCCGACTTGGCAACGGTAGCCGTGACTTCCAGTCGCCGGGATACTTCAGCCCGGCCCTTCCCTTACCTCCACCAACTCCGCCAGCGCGATCCAGGGGCCCGGCCAGCCCGGCACGGCCACCCCTGTCCGCGCGATCCTCGCCGCGACCAGGGTATCCACCGCGGCGCTGATCTCCGCCGCCGGCCAGCCGAAGAGCCGCGCCAGGTCCCGCTCCTGCGCCGCGCCCACCGACCGCAAATACAGCTCGGCCAGCCTGGCGCGGGCCTGAGCCTGACGGATGGGCCGCGCCCGCTCGGGCAGGTCGGGGTACCAGCGGTGCACGCACTCGAAGATGAACGCGTAGTTCCACGCGCCCGCCTCCGCCACGCCCACCGGCAAGATCTTGAAGTCGGCCTGGAGCGTTTCCAGCGCCCGATGGAACGGCGCGTCGCTGGCCTTGCTGGTCATGCGCGCCAGCTTGCGCAGGCTCACGGTGTCCAGCGGCCCCTCGGCCAGCAGCGTCTCGTAGATCGCCCTGGCCTCGGCGGTCAGCCGGCCTTCGTGATACTGCACCAGGTAGTCCTGCTCCGGCTCGCCGTAGTTCTCCGAAAGCGCGTAGAAGTAGGGGACGACCTCCAGGCTGATGAGGGTGGCCTTGCGGCGGAGCACCTTGGCGTAGTACCAAACGCGCGCCGGGAGCAGCGCGTCCTTCCAGCCCCAGGTGACGTGGCCCGGATCGTCATGCGCGTCGGCCACGGGGCGGTCCCCGGCCACAGCGGTCCACAGGCTGGGCAGCGTCACCTCCTTGATGGGCCAGAAGTAGATGAAGCCGCGCTGGTTGACGTAAGCGATAGCCTCGTCGCGGGACGTGATGCGCGTGCCCGGCGCCAGGCGATAGGTCCGGTCGCGATAGGCCCGGAGCGCGTCGAGGGTCAGGGTGGGCATGGACAGCGAACTCCTAGAACACCCACGGGATGAACAGCTTGCTGCGCGCCCGATACGCGGCGAAGCCGGGATAGCGCGCCAGCGAGCGGTCTTTGCGCCGCATGTTGGGCAGCCAGTAGACCGCCACGAACAGGGCGAGCAACAGGATGGGCAGCGGGTGCATGGCCAGTAGCCCGAACCCCAGGTAGATCAACAGCTCGCCGAAGTAGTTGGGGTTGCGCACCCGGGCCCAGAGCCCCTCGGTCAGCAGCTCGCCCGGCCGCAGCCTCAGCCACATGTACTTCTGCATATCGGACGCGAAGTGGAGGAACACCCCTGCCGTGTACAGCGCGAGGCATCCCCCCAGGTACCATGCCGGTGCCTGCACCCCGCGCGACGTCAGCAGCCACGGTGCGACCCAGTAGACGCTGAGCCCGCCCCAGGCGATCAGCCCGAAGCGCCAGTCCGCGGGCTGCTCCCACTGCTTGTCGGGGAAGAAGTGGCTCTTCAGGTTCCACAGGAGGCCGTAGGTGCCGTGCAGCGCCAGGTAGGCCCAGGCGGTGGGGTTCTGCCACTGGCCGTAGAGCGCGATGAGCAGGAGGACGAACGGCCCGGTGAGCGCCTTGTGCGAATCTATGAAGTGCTTTTGTTTCATCGTGCTACGCGATAGGCCGCGCCGGCGATCCAGCCCATCTGCCCGAACCCGGCGATGAGGCGGACGCGCTCGACGCGCAGGCGGTAGAACCGGAAATCCGGGAAGTCAATGTACGCCGCCGCGTCCGGGTGGAGTTCGACGTAACTCTGGGCCAATGTACCCCGGTCGTCCACGGGTTCGGCGCGGCCCACCAGCGTGACTCGGGGCCTGGCCAGCGCGTGTTCGTCGAACATGTGCGGCGCGATGACCACCGACGCCCGGTTGTCGGCCTCCAGATAGTGCTGGTGCTCGGCCAGCCGGCTCAGGAACATGGCCACGTCGCCGTCCGGCAGCGGCAACAGGTCTACCAGGGAGCCGTAAGGATAGCCGTCCTCCGGGATCAGCGTGCACAGGATGCCGCGGCGGGCATCGCTGACCAGCCGTCGCGCGGTGGCGGCCAGGTTCACCCCCCGGTTGTCGTGGGCCGGGATGGCTGTCGCGTCGTTCATGTGAAGTCCCTCCGGTGGTGGATTTGCGCGCTTTGCGCGGTGGACGTAGTATACCGACTTCATCGGCAGAAGCAAACCCTCCCCCTGTCCACTGTCCCCTGCCCCGTGACTTTGGTTCCTGCGCAGTCGCGGGTACAATAGCATCCTCGATTCGCATCCAGAGAGGGGTGACGCATGGACAAAGCGAGCATCGGCGAGATGCTGAAGAAGCTGGTGATGGCCGACGGGCCGTCGGGGGCCGAGGAGCGCGTGGCAGAGGTGGCGCGTTCCCTGGCAGCCGACTACATCTCCGAGGTCCGCACCGACGCGTTGGGCAACTGGATCGCCTTGCGGCGCGGCTCGGCCGAACATCCCCCGGGGCGCATCATGTTGGCCGCGCACATGGACGAGATCGGGCTGATCGTCACCAAGATAGACGGCGCGTTCCTCCACGTGGGCCGCATCGGCGGGGTGGACCCCCGCTCGCTCCTCGGCCAGGAGGTGACGGTCTATCCCACCGGGCCGGGCGCTGAGGCCTACCCCGACGGCCTGGCGGGCTACATCGGCAGCCGGCCGCCCCATGTCCTCTCCCCCGAAGAGCGGGGCAAGCCCATCCCCCTGGCCGACCTGCGGGTGGATCTGGGCCGGCCGGCCGACTTCTTCCGCGGCGGCATCGTGCGGGTGGGGGATCGGGTGGCGTTGCGCGGGCCCTACACCGAGCTGATGGCCGGCCGGGTGGCGACCAAGGCGCTGGACAACCGCGCCAGTGTGGCGGCCATGCTGGGCACGCTGGGCTACCTGGCGGGCATGCAGCACAGTTGGGACGTGATCGCCGTGGCGACCACGCAGGAGGAGATCGGGCTGCGCGGGGCCCGGGCCGGCGCTTTCGGCGTCGCGCCCGATCTGGCCATCGCCATAGATGTGACCTTCGGCGAAACACCGGGCGAGAACAGCGCCGAAACCGTCCCCATGGACAAGGGCCCGGCCATCGCCTGGGGGCCCAACCTGCACCCCGGCATCGTCAAGCGCCTGCGCGCCGTGGCCGACGCGCTGGAAATCCCGTACGTCAACGAGCCGCAGCCGGGCGCCACGGGCACCGACGCCTGGGCGGTGCAGGTCACCCGCGAGGGCATCCCTACCGGCCTGGTCAGCATCCCGATCCGCTACATGCATTCCACCGTGGAGACGGTGGCCCTGGCCGACATTGACCGGACGGCGCGGCTGCTGGCCGCGTTCATCAGCCGGCTGGACGGCGAGACCATGGCCGAGCTGGCGAAAGAACTATCCTGAAAATGGGACGCCGGGGCTTGTGCCGGGACGCAGCAAGCTGCGACGTCCGTTTTCATGGGCCGTGTCTTGAAAATCACCGCGGAGGACGCGGAGGGCGCAGAGAACCCGAAGACAATAAGACACAAAGACTCTGAGGCCTTCGTGTCTTTGTGCCTTTGTGGTGATAGATTCGGTTTCGGCAGGAGGCCGAGCTATGTCTGAGCTACGTGAGTTGCTGGAGAAACTCTCCAACGAGATCGGGCCTGCGGGCTATGAGAAAGCGGTGCGGGCGCTGATCAAGGCCGAGGTGGCCGACCTGGTGGATCGGCTCGAGGTGGACAGCCTGGGCAACCTGATCGCCTTTAAGGCCGGCACGGGGCCGGAGCCCCGGCTCAAGGTGATGCTGGCCGCGCACATGGACGAGGTCGGCTTCATGGTCACCGAGGTGGGCAAAGGCGGCACGCTGAGCTTCCGGGCGGTGGGCGGGCTCGACCCGCGCCTGTTGCTGGCCAAACGGGTGGTCATCGGCGACGAGCGCGTCCCCGGCGTGATCGGTGCACCGGTGCCGCATCTGCAGCGCGGCAACAGCCGGGACAAAGTGCTGGATATTGACGACCTGGCCATTGACATCGGCGCCGCAGATCAGAAGGCCGCGGAGGGCAAGGTGAAGGTGGGGGACTACGGCACCTTTGCCACCCGCTTCGCCGTCCTCAGCGACGATCCGGCCTGGCCCACGGCCCGCGGCAAGGCGTTCGACGATCGCGCCGGCTGCGCCGCCCTCATTGCGCTGCTGGCCCAGCGCTACCCCGTGGACCTATACGGGGTCTTCACCGTGCAGGAAGAGGTCGGCCTGCGCGGGGCACGGGTGGCCGGCTATCGCATCGCGCCCGACGCGGCTATCGCGCTGGAGGGCACCATCTGCGACGACCTGCCGCAACCGCCCGACGAGGACAACACGCCGGTCACGCGGCTGGGGGACGGCCCGGCCATCACGCTGATGGATCGTTCCATGGTCTCGCACCCGGGAATGCTGCGGCTGTTGCGCGAGACCGCCGAAGCCGAGGGCATTCGCGTGCAGTACAAGGCGCCCGGCCTGGGCGGCACCGACTCCGGCGCGATCCATCTGACGCGCGCCGGAGTGCCGGCCATCACTGTGGCGGTGCCGTGCCGCTACATCCACGGCCCGGCCGCGATCCTCAACCTCAACGACCTGGCGGACATGGTGAAGCTGGTCGCAGCCGCGTTGCGACGGATTGACGCCGGCTACCTGGCGCGGGGTTGAGCGGCCGGCGTTAAATCGCATCAGGAGATGACTTGTGGAAGCACTGGCAAAACGATTGACCGAGGCGTTCGGTGTCTCGGGCTACGAAGATGAGATCCGGGCGGTGATCCGTGAAGAGGTCACGCCCTACGTACACGAGACGCGCGTGGACGCGCTGGGCAACTTGATCGCCCTGCGCAAGGGTTCCGGGGGCGGCAAGCGCGTGATGCTGGCCGCGCATATGGATCAGATCGGGCTCATGGTCACCCACGTGGACGAGAAGGGCTTCCTGCGGTTTGCGGCCGTGGGCGGCATCCTGGCGCCCGCTTCCTGGGGCGCGCAGGTGCGTTTCGCCGACGGCACGGTGGCCACCGTCGGCCTGGACGGCCGTTTCGACTGGCGCCACGAGGTGCCCTCGTTGCGCGACATGTTCCTGGATGTGGGCGCCACGGCCAAAGATCAGGTCAAGCAGAAGGTGGGGGATGTGGCCGCGTTCTGGCCGGGGTTCGTGGCCCAGGGCAACGTCTGGTTTTCGCCTAACCTGGACGACCGGGCCGGCTGTATCGCGCTGGTGCAGTTGCTCAGAGACCTGCAAGGCGTCGAGATCGCCCATGACCTCTACGCGGTCTTCACCACCCAGGAGGAGGTCGGCCCGCGCGGGGCGGCCACCTCTGCCTACGCGATCGAGCCCGATCTGGCCATCGCGCTGGACGTGACCGACACCGGAGATGTGCCCTATGCGACCCCGGCGATGGAGGTCTATCTGGGCCGTGGGCCGGCTATTAAGGTGCAGGATTCCGGGATGATCAGCCATCCCCGGCTCAACCGGCTGCTCATCGCCGCAGCCGAGGCCGAGGGCATCCCCTATCAGCTCGAGGTGCTGCAGGGCGGCACCACCGACGCCTATGCCATCCAGGTGGCCCGTGCCGGTGTGCCTGCCACGGCGGTCTCCTTCCCCAGCCGACACATCCACACGCCGTCCCAGATCGTGGATCGGCGGGACGTGGAGGGCGCAGTACGGCTGCTGGCGGCGTTCCTGGCGCGGCCCATCGAGCTTTGAGCTTGCTGGCTGTCGGTACATAGCGGTGTGGCGAAGGGCTCCGCCGTCCGCCACACCGCCCGACGCTTTCCGCCCTTCATCGCCACGTCGCCCGCCACACTACCCCCGCCATCAGACCCAGCAGCAAGGCCATCCCGGCCGCCAGCCAGGCCAGCCGGTCGTAGCGCCAGGCGCGCGCCTCCGCAACCAGGGACAGGGCGTCATCCGTTGTCAGCTCCCATGCCCGTGTGACATCGGCGGTCGTCAGCGTCACCCGATAGGTGGCCCGGCTCCGTTCGGCCAGCAGGCGCCAGGCCAGCGCATCGGCGGCCCACAGGCTGCCCTGGGCTCGTGCCAGCCGCGCTTCGACCGACGTGCCTTCCGCCGCGCTTGCGGCAGCCGCGTCGGCCGTCAGCCGTGCCGCACGCGCCAGCGCGGTGTCTCGGGCCGAGGTGAGATCAACCGATTCGACATAACGTTCGGAGATCAGGAACGGCCCGGCGACGGTCTGCCAGGACAGCTCCGCCGGCCGTAGCGCAGCGGCCAGCAGCGCCAGTTCCGGGATGGGTGCCAGCGCCTCGGCCGCCCGTTCCTGGGCTGCCAGGAGCTGTGTCGGCCTGGTGTAGGGCAGGGTGATGGACAGCCGGTCGCCGGCCACCGCGGCAGGGACGGCCTGCGCCAGGGCAAGGCCTGCCTCGGCCAACACTGCCTGGGTTTTCCCGGTTTCGCCGGCCAGGCGGGCCTCGAAGCTGCGTCCGGCAGGGGAGGTGACCACCGTGACCAGGGCCTGTGCGATCCGAGGGGCGGGCCCGCCCGCCGCCGTCACAGCTTCCGGGCCGAACGCGGCCAGGAGGAGCTGGCGGGCCCCGTCGTGGTCTCCTTGCGCCAGCGCGGTCTCGGCCAGCGCCAGGGCGGCAAGCTGTGCCTGCATCTCGGCCGAGGGCAGGCCGGCCGGTGTGGCCAGGAAGGCCAGCCGTGCCTCGTGCTCCTGCGCCGCCAGCAGGTCGCCGCGCTGGCTCGCCAGCGCGGCCAGCCTGCCGCGCAGTTGGATTGCCGCTTCGCGCACGTCCGGATCATCGCTGCGCAGCGCCAGGGCCATGTCCAGCTCGGTTGCCGCGGACTGAAGGTAGGAGAGGGCGCCCTGGGCATCCTCCAGCCGATCGGCCATGGCCCGGTAGAAGCCCGCAAGCTGGAGCCTGGCCGCGGCCAGGTCGGCGGGCGTCGCCTCCGGGCTGGGATCCGCCAGCCCCGCCTGCAACGCGGCCACTGCAGCCGGGAAGAAGCGGTCGAAGTATCCTTCGCTTTGAAAGACCGGCGGGGCCAGGTTTGCCAGTTGCCAGTAGTGTTCGGCCAGGTTGCGGTGGGCGGCCAGGCCGGCGCCCGGCCCTGTCGCGCGTCGGGCCTCCTCCAGCGCAGCCCACCGTTCAGGCGCGACGAACGCCACGCCGATGTTCTGGGTGGCTTTGGTGTTCTCCCAGTGCCAGGTCAGCTCGCCCTCCCGTTGCGCATGGGGCGTCGGCGCTGCCCCCAGCAACTGCCCCGTGGCCAGGGGCGGATCGAAGCGGGCCGTGACCCGCAGCGATTCGGGCCAGCCGCTCCATTTGGCTGTCTCCGTGAGGAAGTACGCGAAGGTTGCCAGCCCCTCCTGGACGGGCAGCCGCTGGCGGTAGCTGATGCGCAGCGATACGGCCCCGCGGGCGGGCACGGTGATGACCGTAGAGGCCCTGATCTGCGGTGAACCCTCGCGCGGGGGCAAGGGGGTCAGCTCCAGGGGGGTGCGTTCCAGGGCCACCTCCAGCCCGGCGGGCAGGTCGGCCGGCGCGAGCTGCGGCCCGGGCAACGATATCGGCATCGTCACGGCCCCTTTGCCTGGGTTGTAGAGGTAGATCCAGATGCGGGTGTCGGCCAGCACGGCCTCGCGCTCGTGGCGGATGGTGGCGTCCACCGTCTGCGCGCGCAACTGCACCCCGCGCGTCTGGCCGTCGGCCGGCAGCACGGTGATCGAGGCGGTGGCCGGCTCCTGGGCCTGGGCAGCCGGCGCGCAAAGCAGCAGCCCACACCAAAGGATCGTGGCCAGCAGGCGCCATTGAGGGCGGAGGCGTGAGCCTGCGCCTGACCGAAGCGAACTGCGCCTGCCGCGTCCGGCAGACAGCGCGAGCACAGCGACAACTTGCATTATCATCCCGATTCTGGTATCCTCAGACCACTTTACGTCGGCGGAAGGACGGGACGTCATGGTCAAACTTCTGATGAAGTGGGATATCAAGGCCGGACACGAGCAGCCTTACTTTGAGTTCGTCATGCAGGAATTCGCGCCCGGGTTGATGCGCCTGGGCTTACAGCCCACCGAGGCCTGGTACACCGTCTACGGCAAAGGCCCGCAGATTCTGACCGGCGTCGTCACCGATGACCTGGAGACCATGCGCAGCATCTTGAACAGCAAAGAGTGGCGCGAGCTTCATCAGCGTCTGATAACCTACGTGGTCAACTACGACCAGAAGATCGTCCGGGCCACCGGACGCTTTCAGCTCTAGAAAAGTTCCGGTGCAGTTTGACCGGGGTTCGGAGGCCGGGCTTCGCGAAGAAGCCCGGCCTTTTTTGGATAGCCTCCGCACGAACTACGTTGCTCCTACCGGCCTCAACAGCGCAGGGCCCAGGCGATCCAGGGCGCGATACACGGCGCTTTCGTCGGTCACGCGTTGGGTGAGCAGAAAGAGGTCGGCGTCGGCGGTGTAGCCCCAGTCGTGCAGCACCCCCTCGATGCTGCCTGTCTTGTGATAGAACGCGACGGTATCGCGCGGGATGTTGCGCAGCCACAGGCCCAGGTCGTCGCATGCCAGCAGCATGGGCTCGACCCAGGCCCGTTCCGTCGCGTCCAGGGCATCGCGCAGCGCGAACAGGTGCACACAATCGCGCGCAGAGATCCAGTTCTCTTTGCCGGCTGCTCGCGCCGCGTAGTCCATCAGTTTGCGTTCGACCCGCGTGTCTTTCAGCCCCAGAGGCCCTCGGAAGATCTCGTTCAGGCGCTCGATCCCGATGCGCCGGATGACCAGGTTGGTGCAGAGGTTGTCCGAGAGCGCGATCATCAACAGCAGGACGTCGTGGAACGGCAGGCGTCGCGTCCGCAGCAGCCACGACAGCCCTGCGCCCTGTACCTGCGGCTCCAGGTCCAGCTCGCACATCTCGGCCCGATTCACGCGGCCCAGGCGCTCGAGGTAGGCCCAGGCAAACAGGATGGGCACCTTGATGATGGAGGCGGCCGGGAACAGGTCGCAGTTCTTGAGCAGCAGAGGCTCACCCCCGCGCGGCCGGTAGTACAGCGCGTAGTCGCAGGTGAGGCCGGCGAGCGTTTCACGGATCAGGTCGGGTGTGTTCAAGGGATACCGCCTCACGAACCGGTGTCGAGGCTTTAGCCGGTCGCTCTCATGGCCCGGAGTGGCCGGCTAAGGCCTCGATTCCGGGAAATGAGTTGAACGTGTTGCCAGGATGCGCTTCGCCCGTGCCAGGTGCGGCGCCTCGATGAGCTGGCCGTCCAACAGCGCGGCGCCCAGGGCGCGCTCATCGCCCTCGGGGACCAGCGCCAGCACCCGTTCGGCCCAGGCCACCTGTTCCGGTGTGGGCGAGAACGCGGCGTGGATGATCGCCACCTGGTTCGGGTGGATGGCCGATTTGCCGGCGAACCCCAGGTCGCGAGCCAGGGCGGCGCTTTGGGCCAGCCCCTCCGGGTCGTGGATGTTCATGTGCGGCGTGTCAATGGCGTCAATGCCCACGGCCCGGGCGGCCAGCACTACCTGGCACGCGGCGTGCAGCAGCATCCCCTGCCCCGGCGCGGGCGCACATCCCAGGTCCTCGGCCAGGTCGTTGGCGCCGAAGATCAGCGCCGTTACGCGTGGATCGCACGCGGCAACCTTTGCGGCGGCCGCCACCCCCGCGGCGGACTCGATCATGCACATGACCCGGATGCGGCCGGCGGGCAGCCCCGCCATGTCCTCCAGCCGGGCCAGGGTCCATGCGACGAAGCGCACCGTTTCGGCCGAGCCGACCTTGGGCAGCAGGATGGCGTCGGGGCCCAGCGGCGCGACTGCCAGCAGGTCGCGGTAGCCCGTGGCAGTATCGGGCGGGTTGATGCGGACGATCACCTCGGCCCTTGCAAAGTTCAGCGTGCTCAACGCACGCACTACCATCTCGCGGGCCGTGTCCTTGTTGGCCGGTGCGACCGCGTCTTCCAGGTTGAGGATCAGGCCGTCGGCCCCGCGGCCGGGGGCCTTGGCCAGCATCGCCTCCTTGTCGCCGGGCACGTAGAGCAGGCTGCGACGAAGCGTAAGTCGTTCGGTCATAGTGCCTCGTAATTTGGGCGCAGAGTGCGCAGGGTGGGCGCAGAAACCAGGTTCATGGGCGCAGAAACCAGGTTTCTCCGAGAAACCTGGTTTCTGCGCAGTTCTTTCTGCGCAGTTCTTCCAGAGCACATTGTAGCACGCCACCCTCAGCCGGGACAAACGGGGTACATTTCAGTCTGGGGCTGCGAACATCCTGTTTGCCCTACATTTCGGGCCCGTTTATAATCATGTAGAAGGAGTCACACTATGTCTCGCTTTCCCCGTCCGGCGCTGGCGCCCGGCCAGGAGTGGGTCTGGGATTATCCGCGTCCCCCGCGCGTCGAGGAGACCTCCCGGCGCGTTCGGGTCGTCTTCAACGGCGTGGTCATCGCCGAGACCACGCGGGCCCTGCGCGTCCTGGAGACCAGCCACCCGCCGGTCTATTACATCCCGGCCGAGGACGTGCGGATTGAGTACCTGCAGCGCACCGGCCGGCGCACCTTTTGCGAATTCAAAGGCCAGGCCACCTACTACACGGTGACGGTAGGCGACCGCACGGCCGAGGACGCAGCGTGGAGCTACGAGCGGCCGGCGCGCGGCTACGAACGGATCGCCGGCCATCTGGCGTTCTACCCTTCGCGCATGGACGCCTGCTATGTGGACGATGAGCAGGTGACTGCCCAGCCGGGCGATTTCTACGGCGGCTGGATTACGTCGGACATCGTGGGTCCGTTCAAGGGCGGGCCGGGCACGTGGGGTTGGTGAAGGATTCCCCAGCGCACATGGAGACCGTCGAACGTCGCCTGTGGCCTGCCACGCCCTGGCCCTTTATCGCCTGGGCCGCGCTGCTGGTCATGCAGATCATCAGTCCCGACCCGGCGTGGAGTTGGCCACTGGTGGGGCTGAGCGCGCTGATCGCGTTCTCCTACGGCTACGCGCGCGTGCTGCGGGATCAGGTCGGCGGTCGCCGCCAAACGTTGGGCACCTGGGTCGTCGCCGGCGACCGCCTGCTGGAGCGCTTCACGCTGACCAACGCCAGCGCGCTGCCGGTGTTGTGGGCCCAGGTGGCCGACGAATCAGACGTGCCGGGCTATCGGGTAGACCGGGTGGAGACGGTGCCGGCGCAAGGGCAACGCGAATGGACCACCGCAGGGGTGTGTCAGCGCCGGGGGGTGTTCCGGCTGGGGCCTTGGGCTTTGCGACTGGCCGACCCGGCAGGGCTGTTCCGGGTGGAGCAGTGCTATCCGGCCACCACCACCATTATGGTTTATCCTCGCGCCGCTTTCTTGCCCCATATCGAGCTGCCCCGCGGCCGTGCAGCCGGCCGCGCCGTTTCCTCGCAGCGCGCGCTGGAAGAGACCGTGCTGGTCGGCGGAACGCGGCCTTACGTGCCCGGCGATCCGCTCCGCCATATCGCGTGGCGCAGCACAGCCCGGCACGACCTGTTGATGGTGCGCGAGTTCGACCGGGAGCCGTCCGGCGACCTGTGGCTGGTGGTAGACCTGGATGCCGACGTGCAGGCCGGCCGCGATGCCGAAGCGACCCAGGAGTATGCGGTGATCCTGGCCGCCTCGCTGGCCGCCCGCTTCATCCGCCAGGGCGAGCGCCGGGCAGTGGGCCTGGTCACCTCCGGTCGCAACCCGGCTTTTCTTCCCCCTGGCCGCGGGCAGGCGCAGTTGTGGCGGATGCTGCAAGCGCTGGCCGAGGCGGAGCCCGGCCCCGGCCGGCCGTTGGCAACGCTGCTCCAACAAACGGGGCCCACCCTCGGCAGCGGCCGCACCCTGGTGCTGGTAACCCCCTCGCAAGACCCGGCGTGGGTCGCTCAGTTGTTGCCGCTGATGCGCAGGGGCAACGCGCCGACCGTGGTCCTGCTGGACGCCACCACGTTCAAACCGCCGTCGGGCGATCCTGCAGCGCTGGCCGGCCTGCGCGCTCTGCTGGCGGAACAGCGTATCCCCAGCACGGTGGTGGCCCAGGGCTTTCCCTTCCGGCCCGTGGAGCGCCTCCGCCGTCGGCGTGCGGAGATGCGGGTGTTGGCCGGTTCCGGTCGGGTGATCCCGGTGCAGGTCGAAGAAGAAGTGTAGTTCGGAGTCCTCCCAGTGTACGGCGAGCATCACGCGCCTGATGACGAACATCCACCCCTGGTGATCCGACTGGCCGCCAGGTGGCGGCCGCGCGGGGGATGGCTGGTGCTGGCTTTGACCTGGCTGGCCGTCCTGGCCCTGCCGCTTGCGGCCATCAACAGCAACCTGATCCTGGGCCTGTGGCCGGCGGCCATCCTGGCGACCTTGGGCCTGTTGATGACCTGGGGCCTGGCCGGCGGACGGCTCCCGGGTGCCGTAGCCGCTGCGTTGTTGGCGCTGGCCGGCGTGGCCGCCGTCCTGGTCATCGGCGTGCGGGTGTTGCGGTTCGCGCCCCTGGTGGGCCAGCTTTGGCGGTGGCTGGGGTGGCTGGCCAGCGAGCGAGCCCTCCCTCCGCCGGCCATCACCTACTTCGGGGAGCAGGGCGAGGCGCTGGCCACTTTTGGCCGGCGCGTGGCGTGGTGGGTGACCGGCCTGCTCACCGGCCAGGGCGCGCCCGACAACCTGGTGGTGATCGGCCTGGCCTGTCTGCTGGCGTGGGCGTTGGCCGCCTGGGCGGGCTGGTGGGTCGCCCGTCGCGGCCAGCCCTTCCCTGCCCTTCTGCCTACCGGCATCCTGCTGGCCCAACAGGTCTACTGGGCCGAGGATGTGCGCTGGACTCTGTTGTTGTTCCTCGCCGCGTTCACCATGCTCCTGGTGATGGCCCGCATGGCCTGGCTCATGGAGGGCTGGGAACGGGACGGCGTGGACTACTCGCCCGAGATGCGTTGGGATTTCCTGGCTGTCGGCGCTGCGCTCACGTGCCTGGTGGTCATCCTGGCGCCGACGTTGCCGTTCCTGACCTCGCGCGAGCTCTCGCAGGCGTTTTGGCGGCGGTTCGAGGCTCCCTATCGCCAGATCGAGGAAAGCGTCGGCCGCAGCTTTGCCGTGGCGCAGCCGGCCCGTTCTTTGATCCCACCCGCCGGGGTAGCGCCGGGTGGGATGCCGCGCGCCCATCTGTTGGGCGGCCCGCCCGAGTTGAGCCAGGAGGTTGCGCTGCAGGTCACGGTGCGCGGGGCCGCGCCGGGCGCCGCGCTCTACTGGCGGGGCCAGACTTTCGCCGCCTACACCGGCCGCGGTTGGGAGGAACCGCCGTCCGCAGGACGCGAGCTGCGCCTTGCGGCAGGCGAAGCGTGGCGGACGGAGGTCCCCGCGGGCGCGGGCCGGCCGTTGATCAGCCAGGTGACGGTGGTGAAGGGCTCGCGAGCGGTGCTATATGCGGCCGGCGAGCCCATCGCAGCCGATCGCCCTTATGTGGCGCGGTTAGGCCCGGCTGGCGAGCTGATCGCCCTGTCGGCGCCGGACCTGCCCACACGTTACACGGTGCTCTCCCATCTGGCCGACCCCGTTCCGCCCGAGCTGCGCCAGGCGGGCGAGATCTACCCGTCGGCGATCATCTCCCAGTATCTCCGCCTCCCGGACGACCTGGACCCGCGACTGGCTGCCCTGGCGGCTCAATGGACGGCAGCCGCGGCGACCCCTTACGACCGGGCCCTTGCCATCGAAGCCGGCCTGCGGCAGTTGCCCTACACCCTGGATGTGCCCGCCCCGCCACCGGGCCGTGAGGTTGTCGCCTGGTTCCTGTTCGACCTGCGCCGGGGTTACTGCGACTACTTTGCCACGGCGATGGTCGTGCTGGCGCGGTTGGCCGGCATCCCTGCGCGGCTGGCGGTCGGCTACGCGACGGGGAGTTACGACCCGTCAACGGCCGTTTACACCGTCACCGAGCTGAACGCGCATTCCTGGCCGGAGCTGTACTTCCCCGGCTTCGGGTGGGTGCGGTTCGAGCCGACCCCGGCCCAGCCCGTGCCGGTGCGCCTGGAATCCGCCCTGGCTGAGTTGGAGCCGCCCGCAGTGGGCGCCGTCGGGGGACCGGTTGATCTCGCATCCGGCATGGCCGAGCTGCGGGCCTCTGCTGCGGTCAACGTCGCTGCGCAGCGCCGCCAGGTCGCCGTCGGCTGGGGGCTGGCCGCGCTGAACGGCCTCCTGCTGCTGAGCTGGGCGGCTGGTTGGCGGCATCTTCAGCACAGGGCGCTCATCCCGATCGGCGTAGCGCCCGATGCAGCAGCCGATTTCCGTCGTCTGGCGCGTTGGGGCGCGCGGCTGGGCCGGCCGCTCTTGGTCGGCGATACCCCGCGAGAGTACGCGGCGGCCGTTGCCGGCCGGGCGGACAGCGTGGCCGGTCGTGCAACCTGGTATCGGCGCCGCGCACTGGCCGCTGCCCGGGTCGTCGGCGTAGCCAGCATGCAACTGGCCGAGGTTTACGAGCGCATGCTGTTCGGGCCGGCGGAGGCAGTGCCCCAGCAGCCGTCGCCGCGGCCGTGGGCCGCGTTTCGTCGGCTATGGCTGGTGCGCTGGCTACACCGCAGGTCGGCTGCGGATCATCCTTCTGATGAGTACGCTTAAACTGGGGCTTGACAATTGTGTTTATCCGGTGTAAATTTGTTTTGTAAGTACACATTGTTCGTGCCAGTGCATCCTATCAATCGCCTATGGAAAACGCCCACGCGCTGGTCGTCGGCATTGCCGACTATTGGCATCCCAATCGCTACTTCAACAAGCTGCCGTCCACGGTCTGCAAGGATGCGCAAGACATCCACGCGTTGCTGATCGATCCCGCCCGCGGCGGTTATCACCCCCAAAACGCCCTGCTGCTGCTGGACAGCCAGGCGACCCTGGCCGGTCTGCGTGGTGCGCTGGCCGACCTGGCAGCCCGGTGTGACTCCGATTCCTCCGTCTTCATCTACATCTCCAGCCACGGCGGCCACATCCCGGCCGGCCCCGACGCGGGGGAATACCTGTTGCCGGTAGACGTCGTCTGCACCGACGATGGCTGGCTGCGGCCTGAGACCGCGCTTTCGGGTGCGGCGTTCAGTGCGGCGCTGGCTGCGCTCCCGGCGCGCAAGGTCCTGGTGATCTTCGACTGCTGCCACGCGGCCGGCATCGGCGAGATCAAGGGCGCGGCTGCACCGGCCGTGAAGGCTGGCCTGCCGGAAAGTTACTACGAGGTGCTCAAGGCGGGCCGCGGCCGGGTCATTATCGCCTCGTCGCGCAGCACCGAGTCCTCGTGGCTGATGCCCGGCGACAGCAACAGCCTCTTCACCAAACATCTGCTGGCCGGTCTGGCCGGCGGCGTCCCCAGCCCTGACGGCTTCGTGCGCGTCTTTGACCTTTTCGAGTACGTGCAGCCCCGCGTCACCGGCGCGCAGCCCCAGCAGCACCCGGTCTTTCAGGCCAGCATAGAGGAGAACTTCCCGGTGGCGCTGTCGTTGGGCGGGCGGAAGGCAGAGGTGCCGCTGGACGAGGAGGGGTTCCGTTACGATGCGTACATCAGCTATGCCAATCGCCCTCCGGATGCCGACTGGGTGTGGGACGTGCTCGTGCCCAGGCTGGAAGCGGCAGGCTTGCGGGTGGCTGTCTCCGGCGACAGCGAGGCGCCCGGTGTGGCGAGGGTGGTGAACATCGAGCGCGGCATCCGGGGGGCCAAACGCACCGTGATCGTGCTCTCCGACGCTTACCTGGCGGACAACCTGGCCGACTTCGAGAATGTCCTGGCGCAGACGATGGGCATCCAGGAGGGCGCGTACCGGCTGCTGCCGGTAAAGATCGGTACAATGGATGCAAGCCGGCTGCCGGTCCGGCTGAGCATGTTGACGACATTGGACCTGACGCACCCGGCTCGCGCCGAGCGCGAGTTCGGCCGGTTGGTGGCGGCGCTGAAAGGGCCGCTGCCGCAACGATGAGGGAGGCGCCTGATGGCGGAACGCACCGGCGACCTCTATGATGTCTTTATCTCTTACGCTCACGCCGATCGTGCCTGGGTGGAAGGCTGCCTGCTGGACGCCCTGACACAGGCCGGGTTGCGGTGTCACACCGAAGCGGACTTTGCCCTGGGCGCGCCGCGCATCGAAGAGATCGAGCGCGCCGTCCGGCAGAGCCGTCGCACGCTGCTGGTTTTGTCGCCTGCGTACCAGGCCGATCACCTGAACCGTTTTGCCGATTTGCTGGCGCAGAGCTTCGGCACGGATACGGCTACCTGGCCGGTAATCCCGTTGATCTTGCAGCCCGTGGACCTGCCGCTCCGGCTGGCGATGCTGGTCGGCCTGGACGCCACGGACCCGAGCGTCCGGCCCGGCGTGATCGAGCGTCTGGTCGCCGAGTTTCAGCGCCCTCTGCCGCCGCCCCTGCCCGTCCCCTGCCCCTACCCCGGCATGGCGCCCTTCACCGAGGCCGATAGCAGCCGATTTTACGGTCGCGCGACCGAGGTCCGGGAGTCGGTTGAACGCTTGCGCCTCCACCCGTTTCTGACCATCATCGGCCCTTCGGGCAGCGGCAAATCGTCGCTGGTCTTTGCCGGCCTGATCCCGGCGCTGCGTGCCAGCCGGCGCTTTGGGCCAGGCGAGTGGGATGTGCGCGCCATGCGTCCCGGCGCGACGCCGCTGGAGACCCTGCGGCTGACCCTGGGGGACGCAGTGAACCTGGAGACTTTCCAGCGCCCTGATCGGGAGGCCTCCCGGCTGCTGCTGGTGGTGGACCAATTCGAGGAGGTGTTCACGCTACGATCCCCTCAAACCGATGAAGCAGATACCTTTCAGTCAACCCTGGCACGGTTGGCGGATCTGCCGGGCTGCTACGTGGTCTTGACCGTGCGTGCGGACTTCTTCGCCGACCTGTTAACCTGCCCCCTATGGCCTCGCATCAAGGATCATCGGTTCGAGGTGCTGCCCCTGGATGCGGCCGGCCTGCGGCAGGCCATCGTGCGGCCGGCCGAGGATGCGGGCGTGTATGTCGAGGCCGCGCTGGTCGAGCGCCTGATCGCCGATGCGGCGGGCGAGCCGGGCGTCTTGCCGTTCATGCAAGAGACGTTGACGCTGCTGTGGGAACACCTGGAGCGTCACTTCCTGCCGCTGCGGGCCTACGAGGCGTTGGTGTTGCCGGGCAGAGCTCACCAGGGTGCGCCGCGCACCGGGCTGCAAGTGGCCATGGCGCGTCACGCCGATGCCGCGCTGGCCGCCTTGCCCGAGGCGCAGCAGGCCGTCGCCCGGCGCATCTTCCTGCGGCTGGTGCAGTTCGGTGAGGGACGGGCCGATACGCGGCGGCAGCAGGCAGTGGCGTTTTTGCGCGACGTTGCGCCCGCTGACGCTTTCGAGGAGACCCTGCAGCATCTGGTCCGTTGGCGCTTGTTGACCTTGACCGGCGGTGAAGGCGAGCAACGTATCGTGGACCTGGCGCATGAGGCATTGATCACGGGGTGGCCGACCCTGGCACAATGGCTGACGGAGCGGCGGGGAGCAGAGCTTACGCGCCGGCGCCTGGAGGGAAAGGCCGCTGAGTGGGAGCGGCTGGGTCGGGGCCTGGGCGGCCTGCTGGATGAAGTCGAACTGCTGGAAGCGCAGCGCTGGCTGGCCAGTTCCGACGCGGCCGATCTGGGCTATGGCGAGGCGCTGTCAGCGCTGGTGCAGGCAAGCCAGCTAGCCGTCGAACGGGCGGCGCAGGAGCGGGAGGCGGCCCGGCAGCGGGAATTGGCGCTGGAGCGGCGGGCGCGGCGTAATCTGCAGGGCATTGTGGCCATTTTGAGCCTGGTGACCTTCGTATCCATGGGGATATTGATATTTCCTTTTGTGGTGGGGCGCATCGTTCGAAGTCCAGTCGTGCGCATTGAGGCCGGACCCGCCATAGTAGGCGCCGATAGTGCAGAGATGCAGGAGAATGAGAGCCCAACTTCGACAGTGAACTTGCCAACGTTTGCTATCGAACGCTATGAAGTGACTAACTACCAGTACTGGCTGTGTTATCTTGTCCGCCGTTGTACTTATCCCACAGATCCGTCGCGCTTTGACTACAAGCAGCGTCCGCGTCACCCGGTTGTGGGGGTGACGGCTTTGCAGGCTGCGGAGTATTGCCGTTGGGTCGGCAGACGCCTTCCTACAGAACTTGAATGGGAGCGCGCGGCGCGTGGCTCGGAGGGCAGGCCTTGGCCATGGGGTGACGCGCCGCCTTCACCCGATCTTGCAAACCTGAATTATGATAACGATTCAGCGGATACCGCTGAGGTAGATGCTTACCCGGATGGGGCGACACCTGAAGGGGTTTTCAATCTGGTGGGTAATGTGTGGGAATGGACGAGCTCCTATTCTCCCTTCGGAAGTGAAAGCGGGACTCAGGCAGTATGGGATAACCGGCCCGACACGCTGGATTTTGATAACTTGCTTGTCCGGCGCGGCGGCGGTTGGAGCGGCCCGCTGGAGCGAATTACCATCCGCCAGTTGTTTCCAGCAACGGCGCATAGTGAATCCGTCGGTCTGCGGTGTGCCAGATAGGCTCTTGGCTAGATGGCCGAGCCTTTGAAAGGAGAAGTCAACATGTTTGAGCGGCCAAACAAACCGGAGAGGGAGGAGTCTGTTCCTGTTCCGCCTCAGCAACTCCTTCCGCTACAGTACGAGGCGGCTGCTGTGTATCATAATGATAAGGGGCAGGTGTTCCTGATCGCAGCATCGAGCCCAGATCTCGAAGCCGCGCAGGCTTACATCGGGAAATTGCGGGTGTTTCTTGATGTAGTGCCGGGTTCTGACATGCCAGAAACGGTCAGTGAAGCCACCCCCGGCAAGTCACGGGCTGAACAATTCAATAAAACCAATCTTGCCAGAGCTGTCAGCGTGCGGATCCAAGTGTTAGAGGCCGGGGGGATTGAGCCGCCTTACACGGTGCGCTTCGTGATCGATCCGGATATCAGCGTGACTGACTCGGGAGTCCATAGCTATAATTACACGGCGCGATGGATCTCGGTCACGGTCACTGCCAACGCAGGGAGCCAGAGGGCCCGTCTCAACAGAGGAAGTTCCACTGTGGCTGGCCCGGTTTCGGTAGATAACCTGCCTGAGACAGCGGTCAGCAGGTCCCGTCAGTTGGACGGTTCAGCAGGAGGGGCCGTTATCTTCACTGTAACGCTTACCGGGAGCGGCAATTACACGCTGTCAGGGTCTTATGGAACATGACCTGGTGGAGCGGGTCCGGTGATGAGAAACCCTAGTTTTACTCGCCGGGCTGATGCCGGTCTCGACTTGATCGATGCGTTGACCGATGAGTTACACACCGATCTGGCGATGCGGAGCGTCTTGCCGGGTATGAAGTGTACGGCCTGGACTGTACGCCTGCCCCCCTGCTTGAAGCCGAGACGGTCCTCGACCGTAGTATGTCCAAGAAGGGGAAGTACGCGCCCAAGACGGTCGGGGTCGCAGTGGGCACAGGGGCCTTCCCACTACGTGCTACGGGGGGACTTGATCCGAGATTGACGGGTTGAAGCGTGTGGCTCGCCCAGCGGTTAGGGGGAGGCGAACGGACGCCGTAGGAGGGGGCCGAGGTCCGGCCCCCTCCTGTGGGGCGCTTACGGCATCTGGATGATCACATACGTCTTGCCTGCCTGCGGGTCCTCGCCGATCTGGATCAGGATCATCTGGTCGCCCTTCTGGTAGACGCTGCTGCCGCCGGGCATCTGCATCACTGACTGATAGCCCAGTTTGGGCAGCTCCGCCTTGTAGAAGGCCGTGATCTCGTCAACGCTGGCGTCGCTGAGGAAAGCGCGCACCGGCCCTTGCTCGGCCATAGCCACCACCACAAGTCTGATGCCGCCGGGCAGTTCGGCCGGTTTGTACTCCTTACTGCGCGGGGGCACGGGCAGCGCAGCCAGCGCAGCCGCCGCTTCAGGTGAGGAAGGCGGTTCCACCGCCTCCGGCTCCTCGGACTCGGGGGTCTCCGCAGGCGGCATGCCGCCCATCTCGGTTACCTTGTCTGCGGGCGGCGGCTCGATGGTCACCGGCTTGTTTTCGTCGGTGACCAACATCTGCATGACGGTCTTGAGCTGGCGGCCGTCCGCCTCTTCGTGGACCGTCTCGGTGCGATACTGCTTGAGATAGTTCCCCTGGCGGGCCACCCAGAAGTCGGCCACGGCGGAGATGATCTTCTGCTCCTGCCCTGTCTGAACCTGGTTCCGCGCCATCAGGGCACGGATCTGGGCCTCGGTCGCCCGGTAGTGGGTGGTGGGGACGCCCTCTACGATCTCGTTGCGGCTGACCACGTTGGCCTGGGAGAAGATGTCCGTGGGCGCGTCTCGGGTCAGCTCCTCAGGGTCTACCATGATCTGCATGAGATCACCGAACCCGCCCGTCACGGTCAGCTTCATCCAGGTGTCACCGTCCGGGTCTTTCATGTAGGTCTCCTGGCCGATGATGATGATCTCCATTTCTGGCCGGGCCTGGCCGGTCTTGTCCGTCACGGTCATGCGATATGCCGTCGGGGCGGGATCCAACCGATAGGTGATCTCTATCACGCTCCAGGCTTCCAGGCCGGGCTCGGGCTCGGTTACCTCGGACTTGAGCTCGATCCTGGCGACGTAGCTTTTCAGCGCGGCGGGCTTGGGCACGGGCAGCGCTTCCTCCGCGGTCGGGGTCGCAGTGGGCACAGGGGCCTTGGTCGCCGTTGCAGGCGGAGTCGCGGTCGGTTTGGGGGCCTCGGTTGCCCGGGCGCCTTTCCCAGCAGGCGCCTGGGTCGCGACAGCCGGCCGGGCGGGGGCCGCAGTGGGGGGCTGTTGGGCGCCTCCGCCGCAGGCGGCGAGGGCGGACAGAACGGCTAACAGGATCAGGGCCAAGGATAAACGGCGCATATAAAGCGTCTCCTTTCAGACGTTGAAGCGGATGTTCAAGATGTCCCCGTTTTGGACGACATACTCTTTGCCTTCCAGTCGCAGCAAACCTTTTTGTCGTGCGGCGGCCAGGCTGCCGGCAGCAATCAGCGCGTCGTAAGCGATAACCTCGGCGCGGATGAAGCCGCGCGCCAGGTCGCTGTGGATCACCCCGGCCGCCTCTACGGCCGTGGCCCCCACGGGGATGGTCCAGGCACGCACTTCGTCCTCGCCTACGGTGAAAAAGCTGTGCAGACCCAGCAGGCTGTAGCTCATCCGGATAATCCGGTTCAGCCCGGGCTCGGAGATGCCGAAACCCGCCAGGAACTCGGCGGCCTCTTCGGGAGGCATCTGGGCCAGCTCCATCTCCAGCCGGCCTTGCAGCGTCGCCACGGTGGTGTGCCGATGGCGGTAGTCGCACAGCGACTCCAGGGTTGCAGCCGGCGGGTTGTCCCCCACGTTCAGCACGATGAGCATGGGTTTGAGGGTCAGGAGGCCATAGTTGCGCAACATCTTGCGTTCGGCCGGGGTCAGGTCCATATCGCGCAGCGGTGCGCCCAGGTCCAAAGTTTCGTGCAACCGCAGGAAGAGCGCCAGCTCAGCCTCGTTGGCCGCTTTCTGTGCCTTGTCGCCTCCTTTCTTAAGCTGTGCTTGCAGGCGCTCGATGCGCCGCTCGACGATGATGAGATCCGAGAGGAGCAGCTCACCATCCACAAGCGCGATATCGCGACAGGGGTCCACGCTGCCCTCGGTGTGCGGCACGTCGGGGTCCTCGAACGCGCGCACCACGTGCAACAGCGCGTCGCTCTGGCTGATGGTGTTGAGCAGCGGCCCGCTCAGCCCTCCCTCGCTGACCCCCTTGGCCAGGCCGGCGATGTCGGTGTAGGTGACCTTCGCGTAGGTGGTCTTGCGCGGGTTGAACATGGCCGACAGGCGGTCCACGCGCGGATCGGGCACATCCACCGTGGCGCTGTGCACCTCGAACTGGCCGGAGCTGAATGCAGTCGTCTCCAGGTTGCCCCGGGTCAGCGCGTTGAAGACGGTGGTTTTGGTGCTGTTGGGCAGGCCGATGATCGCAATGTGCATGGCGGTATCTGTTACGCGTCGGGCGTTGCGGCCGGCAGGGGTTCAGTTCCGGCAGCGATGCGCAACTGGCTGGCGGCCAGCGCAGCCGCGCCTAACAGGCCGACGTCGTCGCCCAACGCGGCCTGGGCGACGGCCAGGCCTTCCCAGTAAATGGCCGGCGCGTACTCTTTGATGGCAGCCCACATAGGATCGAACAGGAGGGGGCCGGCTTTGGTGACGCTGCCTCCCAGCACGATCATGGTGGGGTTGAACAGCCGCAGCAGGCTGGCAATGCCGATCCCCAGGTACTTGCCGGCGCGCTGCAGGGCCTGGATGGCCAGTTTGTCGCCCAACTTAGCCGCCTCGCTCACCACCCGGGCGTCAACTTTGTTCAAGTCGTCCCCGACCATTTTGGTGATGCGGGTCTTCTTCCCGGCCTTGATCCTGCTCACCACGTGGCGGGCGATCCCGGTGCCCGAGGCGAACGCCTCCAGGCAGCCGTTATGGCCGCAGCCGCAGCGAGGTCCCTTGGGGTCTACGATGATGTGGCCGGCCTCAGCGCCCAGGCCGTGGGCGCCCAGCACCATCTTGCCGTCCACGATGATGCCGCTGCCGACACCGGTGCTGATGGTCAGGTAGATCATGTCGGGCCGGCCGCGGCCGGCGCCGAAGGTGTATTCGGCCAGGCCAGCCAGGTTAGCGTCGTTGCCCAGAAAGGTGGGGAGGCCGAAGCGCGCGCTGATCATGTTACGCAACGGCACGTTGACCCACCCGGGCAGGTTGGGGGCCTCCAGGATGATGCCGCTGATGGGGTTGAGCGGGCCCGGAGCGCCGATACCGATGCCTGCGATCTGGTCGGCCGGGGTGCCTTCCATGGCCGTTGCAATGGCCTCCTCCAGCCGGCCGATGACCGCAGCGGGCCCTTCGGCGGCCAGGGTGGGGCGGGCGATCCGGCGCAAAATCTGGCCTTGCGGATCGCATAGCGCGGCGCGAATCTGTGTTCCGCCCAGGTCTACGGCGATCAAGTACGGTGGCATGGTTTCTCCCTCTTTCTACTTCGTTTCTGCCAGCGGGTCTGGCCGGCCCGGCACCTGGTGGCATTCGCGACAGCGTGCTTCGTATACTTCGCTGGCCCCGACCATGATCACCGGATCGGTGTAATGCGCGGGCTGCCCGTTAATGAGACGCTGCGTGCGGCTGGCCGGCGCGCCGCAGCGCACACAAATCGCGTGCAGTTTGTCCACCACCTCGGCCTCGGCCATCAGAAGCGGCATCGGTCCGAAAGGTTCCCCGCGAAAGTCCAGGTCCAGGCCGGTGATGATCACCCGCAGCCCTCGATCGGCCAGCAGCCGGGCCACGTCGGCCACCTGCCAGTCGAAGAACTGCGCCTCGTCAATTGCGACCACGGTAGTATCGGGTTGCAGCCGCTCCAGGATTTCACAGGCCCGTTCGATCACCTCGGCCTGGTATTGCAGGCCGTCGTGAGAGGCCACCTGCGAAGCCGCATAGCGGTTGTCCAGCCTGGGCTTGAACACCTGGACGCGTTGGCGGGCGATCACAGCGCGGCGGACGCGGCGGATCAGTTCCTCGGTCTTGCCGCTGAACATACTGCCGCAGATGACTTCGATCCATCCGCTGCGAGGGTGAAATTGGGGGATCATGGCGCACCTCGTAGTTGGAAACTGGTGGCTGAAAGACGAAAGCCGGCGGTAAGTCCGTCCGGGGCAACGGCCGGGATGAAAAAAAGCTGGATGCCGACGGCGTCAGCACCCAGCTTCCGGCATGCGTGTGCCCTGTTGTTAGATGTCGCCGCGTCGTCTGGCCAGGCGTTGCTGCTGCTGAGCCCGGCGCAGCGCCTCGCGCTGGGCCTTGATCTGCTCCACGGTATCGGCCGTGCGCTCCAGGCGTTTCATGAAGCGATCTACCTGGCCGGCGGTGTCCACGATGCGCTGTTCGCCAGTGTAGAAGGGGTGGCACTGCGAGCAGATGTCCACCTTGATCTCCGGCACGGTGGCGCCGACCGTGAAGGTGTTGCCGCACGCGCAGATGACCCGTGCGTTGGTATAGTATTTCGGGTGGATTTTGCTTTTCATAGCTGTGCCTCAGGATACACGCTGACCACACGGCGCCCGTGCTTCAACTCGAATTTTACATAACCATTAGCGGTTGCAAACAAGGTGTAGTCCTTGCCCAGGTGCGTGTTCAAGCCCGGATGGAACTTGGTGCCGTGCTGGCGGACGATGATGTTGCCTGCCAGCACGTACTCGCCCCCGAACTTCTTCACGCCCAGGCGTTGCCCTGCGCTATCGCGGCCGTTGCGGCTGGAGCCGCCACCTTTCTTATGAGCCATCTTTCCCTCCCCTCAATTACGCCTGGATCGCGTCGATCCGCAACTGGGTGAACGGCTGACGATGCCCGCGGCGCACGCGCTGGCGCTTCTTCGGCCCGTAGCGGAAGTTGAGCACCTTGCGATGGCGGCCCTGTCGCACCACGGTGGCCGTCACCGTCGCGCCCGCGACCGTAGGCCGTCCCACGGTGATGTTGTCGCCGTCGGCGATCAGCAACACCCGGTCCAGCGTCACCTGCTGGCCGGCCTCGGCCGGCAGCTTTTCTACCAGGATGAACCCTCCCGGCGTGGCACGATATTGTTTCCCGCCGGTTTCCACGATTGCGAACATCTGTGAAACTCCTTGCGGCCCGCGCCCATCACGCAGATGAGACTTCGTCTTGGCAGGCCGGCTGCTCAGTAAGGTCCAATAACGCGCTGGCACGGCCGCGTGGGCCGTACCTGAACGCTATTATACTTAACCCGGAAGCGGCTGTCAAAAAGCGACTCAGTTCTACGTAACACTTTTGCCGGTGCGATACTTGCCAATTACGCTCAATCAGGTATACTTGTGCCTGGCAGTTGACCCAAAAGGCAACGAGCCTGTTGACTTGCAATCTGACAACCCAGTCGCTTGGATCGCCGCGGCGACCGAGACGGCAGCAGATGCACGTAGCATGGCCTGCGCGCAACGGCGCGGAAGGCTTTGTTCGTGGTTTACAGCGCCCCTTGGTCTGCCCAGGGGGCTTTTTTGTGCTTACGACATGGACGCCGCAGCTTGCTGCGGTCCGGGCAAGCCCCGACGTCCGAGCCCATTTCTCAGGGAGGTTCGTATGACCCGCAAGAAGATGACCATCCTGGCATTGCAGGACAAGAAGGCGCGTGGCGAGCCGATCACCATGGTGACGGCCTACGACTATCCCAGCGCGCTGGCGGCCGATCGGGCCGGGATTGACACCATCCTGGTGGGCGATTCGCTGGGCATGGTGGTGCTGGGGTATGACTCCACCGTGCCGGTGACTATGGACGAGATGATCCATCACTGCAAGGCGGTGCGCCGCGGCGCGCAGTACGCCTGGCTCATCGGCGATATGCCGTTCATGTCCTATCAGGCGGAGCGCAGCGAGGCGATTCGCAACGCAGGCCGCTTCTTGAAGGAAGCGGGCATGGACGCGGTGAAGCTTGAAGGCGGGCGACAGATGGCCGATACCGTGCGCGCCATCACCGACGCGGGGATCATGGTGGTGGGGCATATCGGCCTTACCCCACAGTCCTCGGCCCAGTTGGGCGGCTATCGCGTGCAAGGCAAGACCGCGGCCGACGCTCAGCGGCTGTTGGAGGACGCGTTGGCGCTGCAAGAGGCCGGTGCAGTGATGGTGGTGCTGGAGATGGTGCCCGATCGCGTCGCCGCGCGCATCTCGCAGGCCCTGCGTATCCCCACCATCGGCATCGGTGCAGGCGGAGGCTGCGACGGCCAGGTGTTGGTCCTTCACGACCTGTTGGGCCTCTTCGATCGCTTCACGCCCAAGTTCGCCAAGAGATATGCAGAGCTCTTCCCGCAGATGGAGGCTGCGCTGGCCGCGTATCGCGAGGAGGTCTTGAACCGTCGCTTCCCGTCTGCCGAGCACTCTTTCCCGATAGAGGATGCGGAGTGGGAGGCGCTGGTGGGGCGATATGGTGACAGGGTGACAGGGTGACACGGTGATGGGGTGATGGGGTGACAGGGTGACACGGTGACAGGGTGACACGGTGACAGGGTGACACGGTGACAGGGTGACAGGGTGACAGGGTGACAGGGTGACAGGGTGATAGGGTGACAGGGTGATAGGGTGACAGGGTGATGGGGTGACAGGGTGACAGGGTGATGGGGTGACGGGGTGACACGGTGACACGGAAGGAGGCAAAAATGCGGGTAGTAGTGCTCGGCACTGGGGCTTTGGGTTGTGTGTTCGCGGCGCGGCTGGCGGGGCGGGCCGAAGTGTGGATGTTGGGCACCTGGGCCGAGGGGGTGGCGGCAGCCCGGAGCCAGGGCATCCAGGTCACCGACCCTGACGGCCGCACCTGGCGGGCTCAGGTTCGGGCGACCTCCGATCCATCCGATGTGCCGCCGGCCGACTATGCGTTGGTGCTGGTGAAAAGCTACCAGACCGAGCGGGCCGCGGCCTGGGCCAGCCGGGTCTTGAAGCCGGATGGTCTGGCAGTCACGCTCCAAAACGGCCTGGACAACGGGCCGAAGCTGGCGGCGGAGCTGGGAGCGGATCGGGTTGCCGTGGGCGTCACCTACAACGGCGCCACGTTGCTGGGACCGGCGGAAGTGCGCCATGCCGCGCGTCAGCCCACTCGGATCGGCGTGACCGCAACGACGGAAGCGCGCGTGCTGGCTCTGATCGTGTTGCTGTGCCAGGCCGGCCTGGAGGCGGAGGTGACACCCGATCCCGACAGCCTGCTGTGGGGCAAAGCGGTGGCCAATGCAGCGATCAACCCGTTGACCGCGTTGTGGCGCGTGCCCAACGGTCAGGTCTGCGCCACGGCCGAGCGCCGCGAGCTGCTGGCCGACCTGGCGCGCGAGGCAGCGGCCGTTGCCGTCGTCCGGGGGATGACCTTGCCTTTCGAGGACCCTACCGCCTACGTGATGGAGGTCTGCCAGCGCACTGCGGCGAACCGTTCCTCCATGCTGCAAGACGTGGAGCGCGGCCGGCCTACCGAGATTGATAGCATCACCGGTGTCATCGTGAAGGAGGGCACTCGCCTGGGTGTGCCTACGCCGGTCAGCCAGGTGGTGTGGCGGTTGGTGAAGGGGGTTTGTTGAGACGCGGGGATGTGGTGACAGGGTGACAGGGTGACGGGGTGACAGGGTGACGCGGGGACGCGGGGACGCGGAGACGCGGAGACGCGGGGATGCGGGGACGCAATATGCAGTACGCAGTACGCAACAAGGAGTAATACACCATGTACGTTGTTGAAACGATCGCCGAGGTTCGGCGCATCCGACGGGAGTTGAAGGGCAGTTGGGGGCTGGTGCCGACTATGGGATACCTGCACCAGGGGCACCTTTCGCTGGTGGAACGGGCGCGCCAGGAGAACGATTACGTGGGTGTGTCGGTTTTCGTCAACCCGACTCAGTTCGGCCCCAACGAGGACCTTGCCGCCTATCCGCGCGATCTGCCGCGCGATCTCGCGCTCCTGGAGGCGGCCGGCGCTGACCTGGTCTGGGCGCCGCCTGTGGCAGAGGTCTATCCCTCTGGCTTTCAAACCTATGTGACGGTGGAAGAAGTGACGAAGGTGCTGGAGGGCGCGGCCCGGCCCGGCCATTTCAGGGGAGTGGCAACGGTGGTGGCCAAGCTGTTTAACGTGTTCCAGCCCGACCGCGCATACTTCGGCCAGAAGGACGCGCAACAGGTCGTGGTCATCCGGCAGATGGCTCGTGACCTGAACTTCCCCCTGGAGATCGTAGTTTGCCCCACGGTCCGGGAGCCGGACGGCCTGGCCATGTCCTCGCGCAACGTCTACCTGACCCCGGAGCAACGCGCGGCTGCGCCCGTGCTGTATCGCGCGCTCTGCGCAGCACGCGATGCGTGGCAGGCCGGCGAGTACGACGGCGACCGGCTGCGCCAAATCATGCGCGCGGTCCTCGACGCTGAGCCGCTGGCGCGCACCGAATATGTCAGCGCAGCAGATCCCGTGACCCTGCAGGAATTGGGCGATGCCAGCGGCGGGGTGCTGCTCTCGATGGCGGTGCGCATCGGCAAGGCGCGGCTGATTGACAACCTGCTGTTGGAGAATCGGTAGGCTGGCAGGGTGGAGCACACATGTTTCGGACGTTTCTCTTCGCCAAAATCCACCGCGCTACGGTGACTGCGGCCAACGTCAACTACGTCGGCTCGATCACCATTGACGCAGCGCTCCTCGACGCGTCGGGCATCAGGCCGTATGAACGGGTGCAGGTGGTAGATGTGGACAACGGCCAGCGCCTGGAGACCTATGTGATCCCGGGACCGGCCGGCAGCGGCGCGATTGAGCTCAACGGCGCAGCCGCCCGGCTGGTGTCGGTAGGCGACAAGGTGATCATCATGGCTTATGTGCTGATGGCCGAGCCGCTGCCCGAGGCCTGGTCGCCGACGGTCTTGATCATGGCAGAGGGCAACCGGATCGCCGAGATTCGGCGCGTCGAAAACCCGGGTGAGATGTGCTGTTGATCTCGTGCTGCCGGGCCTTACGCGTTACGTCCTGCCAGGGCGTTCAGCAGCTCACCCAGCAGTTGGTGCGCAGCCGCGCCGGCCGCCGGTCCCGCTTCTGCCAGGGCTGCATGGGCCTCGGCTGTCGCTGATTGCACGGCCGTCTCTGCCGCGGCGCGAGCGCCGGCCTCCTCCAACAGTGCCAGCACGGCCGGCACGTCATCCGGCGTCAAGGTGGGACGCGCGTAAAGGGCGCGCAGCCGGGGGCCCACTGAGGGGTCTGCCAGCGCGATGAGCACCGGCAGCGACTTCTTCTTGCTCAGGATGTCGCTGGCAGCCGATTTGCCGGTAACTGCCTCGTCACCCCAGATGCCCAGGATGTCGTCCTGGATCTGAAAAGCCCGGCCCAGCGCGGCGCCGTAGCGATGATACGCCGCAGTGATCTCCGACGGCGCGCCGGCAACGATCGCGCCGATCTCCGGCGCTACGGCCAGCAGCGCGCCCGTCTTGCCCGCGATCATCCGGTAGTAGTCCTGGGGGGTGACCTCCGACCGGGACTCGAAGGACATGTCCAGGTATTGGCCCTCGGTGAGCGCCAGACAGGTTTCATCGAAGCGCCGCAGCGCAGTGACGATCCGGTCGGCCGGCACGCCGCGCTGCGCCAGGTGGAAGAAGGCCAGATGCGCCGCGCTGAACATCCCGTCCCCCGCGTTACAGGCCAGGGGCATGCCGAAAACGCGCCACGCCGTGAGCCGATGGCGCCGGGTCGGGCTTTGATCCTCGATGTCGTCGTGGATCAAAGAGAAGTTGTGCAGCAGTTCCAGCCCGGCGGCCGCGGGCACCGCTTGCTGCGGATTGCCCCCCGCAGCCTCACATGCTAACAGACACAGCATGGGACGGATGCGTTTCCCGGCCGGTGCTTCGGCAGGCCGGAACTGGGCGTCGCACCAGCCCATGTGATACTGCATGATGCCGTAATGGCCCGCCACAGCGGGATCGTCGGTGCTCAGCACCGCGCGCATTTCGGCTTCGATCCAGGGGAGGTAGGTCGCAAAGGCCTGATTGAGGTTCATCTCGGTTTCCGGGAACAGGTGTACTCAGATAGACATAATCCTGCCGGGTTCGCGAAGGGCCGCGACGGTCCCGGCGCCTGCACAGAACATAGCGGTGCGCAGCTCGGCCGCGAACTGGTCTATCGCGCGGATCACTTCCTCGGGGCCGGCCGCAGCAGCCTTGAGGAACGGCGAGGCGATACCCACCGCAGCCGCGCCCAGGGCCAGTGCCTTGGCTGCCTCGATGCCGTTGCGCATCCCGCCGCTGGCGATGATGGGGATGCCCGGCGCCCCCCGCTGAGCCATCAAGAGCGTTTCGGCGGTGGGGATACCCCAGTCGGCGAAGGCGCGCGCAAGCTTGCGCAAAGACTCGTCCGCCGCGCGGTGGTACTCCACCTCGGTCCAGGAGGTGCCACCTGAACCGGCCACGTCAATGGCCGACACGCCGGCCTCGGCCAGCCGCCGCGCCGTGGCCTCGCTGATGCCCCAGCCCACCTCTTTGGCGATCACCGGCACGCCCACCTGCCGGCATACTGCCTCGATCTTCTTCAGCAGTCCTTTCCACTCCCAGTCCCCGTCGGCCTGCACTGCCTCCTGTAATGGGTTCAGATGGAGGATCAGGGCATCGGCCTGGATCATGTCCACCGCCCGCCGACACTGATCCACCGTGTAACCGTAGTTGAGCTGCACCGCGCCCAGGTTGGCGAACAGCAGGATGTCGGGCGCCACTTCGCGCACCTGAAACGTCTCCACCGTCTCCGCCTGCTCGATCCCCGTGCGTTGTGAGCCCAGCCCCATGGCAATCCCCCGCGCCTGAGCGCCGGCGGCCAGGTTGCGGTTGATCACCCCCGCAGCCTCGGTGCCGCCCGTCATGGACGAAATCAAGAGGGGGAGCTGTAGCTGCTTGCCCAACAGGGTGACACGGGTGTCAATCTCCGTTAAGTTGAGCTCCGGCAAAGCCTGGTGGATCAGACGGTAGCGCTCGAATCCGTTGGTGAGGGTGGGGAACTGGACGTTTTCTTCCAGGTTGATGCGTATGTGATCTGCCTTGCGGCGGTCATGCACCATGAATCCTCCAAAATCGGGCGCAACTCTCTCGGTCTTGAGGTGTTTTGTAGACAGGTTGCGCTGAATGACGGCTGCATGTTACCAGTCCTGCCCGAAGATGTCAAAGTAACCCTGCGCACGCGTGCTGGGGCGCAAGTTTTGACACGTGGTGTGCAGGCTGCTAAAATGCCCGCCGTGCTTTGCTCACACGCATGTGGTGGCCGTCGAGCGCACAGGCGGCCTGAAAAAACTCACATTATCATCATAAGGAGCGATTCCAATGGACCAGGCAATTTTCGAAAAGGTCAAGCAAATCATTATGGACAAGCTGAACGTGGACGAAAGCAAGATCGTGCCCGAGGCACGCTTCCGTGAGGACCTCAAGGCGGATTCGCTGGACCTGGTGGAACTGATCATGGCCTTCGAGGAGGCGTTCGGCGGCACCATCTCCGACGAGGACGCGCAGAAGATCACCACGGTCGGCGAGGCCGTGGCCTATCTGGCCAGTCACGGCGCCTGATCTCCCTCCCCCCTTGCGCCAGCCCCCACGTTTGCGTGGGGGCTGCGTGCTTGACTTCCCGGTTTTGACAGAGCGGCTGCAATACGTTATACTTTTGTGTTGGTTGTGCAAACGTTTGCACAACTGGCCTGTCATGATTCGTAACTGCTCGGGGGAGTTCGTTTCATCGCAGAGCACGCAGAGTGCGCAGAGATTTCGGAGTCCAAACAATGACCCAAGTCTCCATCGTTGACATCGCCGCCGCAGCCGGGGTCGCCCCTTCAACGGTGTCGCGCGCCCTGCAGGATCACCCACGCATCAGCCAGGCGCGACGGGCGCAGATCAAGGCTCTGGCCGAGCAGATGGGCTATCGTCCGAACCAGGTAGCGCGCAGCCTGGTCACTGGCCGGTCGCACACCCTGGGCGTGGTGATCACCGATGTGACCGATCCCTTCGTCGCCGAGGTGATGCGCGGCGCGGAGCTGGCGAGCCGTGATGCGGGCTACACGCTCTTCTTCGCCTCTTCCGATCGCGACCCCGAGCGCGAGCTGGAGGCGATCCGTCTGCTGCTGGCGCGCGAGGTGGAAGGGATCATCGTGATTTCCGGTCGGGCAGCCGCGCGTTACGCGCAACTGCGTGATCCGGACCAACTGGGGGCCGACTGGCCGTTGGTGCTGGTGAATAACCAGCAGACAGGCCCCGGCCTCTATAGCGTGCGCATGGACAACCGTGCAGGGGCCATCGCCGCGGTGAGCTACCTCAAGTCGCTGGGCCATCGGCGCATCGCTTTTGTCGCCGGCCCGGAGCGCGGCCGCAGCAGCCGCGAGCGGCTGGAAGGGTACCGCCAGGGGATGGCCGTCAACGGCCTCGGCCCTGCAGCCGAGCTGGTGGTTTCGGGTGCCGGCCTTCTGGAGGATGGCCCGCGCGCGCTGGCGGCGCTGATGGCGCTACCCCAGCCACCCACGGCCGTGCTGTGCTACAACGACCTGGCCGCCATCGGCCTGTTGGGGGCGGCCGCCAGGGCCGGGCTGCGGGTACCGGCCGACCTGTCGGTGGTGGGCTACGACAACATCCCGTTCAGCGCGTTCACCGTGCCTGCGCTCACCACCGTGGACCAGCCCAAGGGCCAGATGGGGCGATTGGCGGTGGAGATCTGCCTGGCGGCTTTGGAGGACCGGCCGGCCGAGGACGTCGTGCTGGCAGGGAAGTTGATCATCCGGGAGTCGGCTGCGCCGCCGAAAGAAGACGGGCAAGAACAGAGGGACCAGAGGACCTGAGGAGTCCCCTGCTCACGTTGTCTGCGCAAATCTCACCATTCTTACACCATCGAAGGAGAACAAGCAAAATGGAACGCAAGATCCGTGTGGCCATCGCGGGGGTGGGGAACTGCGCCAGCAGTCTGGTGCAGGGCGTGCACTATTACCGGGACGCGCGGCCTGAGGAGCGCATCCCCGGGTTGATGCATGTCTCGCTGGGCGGCTATCACATCCGCGACATCGAGTTTGTGGCGGCTTTTGATGTAGATGCGGCCAAGGTAGGCAAGGACCTGGGCGAGGCGATCTTTGCCGGGCCCAACAACACCTACAAATTCGCCGATGTGCCGGCCCTGGGCGTCACCGTGCAACGCGGGCCCACGCTGGACGGCCTGGGCAAGTATCTGCGTCAGGTGATCGTCGAGTCGGACGCCGAGCCCGTGGACGTGGCACGCGTGCTGCGCGAGACGGGCGCCGACGTCCTGATCAACTACCTGCCGGTGGGCAGCGAGCAAGGTGCGCGCTTCTACGCCGAACAGGCGTTACAGGCAGGGGTCGGCTTCGTGAACTGCATCCCCGTGTTCATCGCCAAAGACCCGGCCTGGCGCAACCGGTTCAAAGCGGCGGGGGTGCCGATCATCGGCGACGACATCAAGAGCCAGGTCGGCGCGACGATCACCCACCGGGTGCTGGCGCGGCTGTTCGAGGACCGGGGCGTGCGCATTGACCGCACCTATCAGCTCAATTTCGGCGGCAACACTGATTTTATGAACATGTTGGAGCGCGAACGGCTGGAAAGCAAGAAGATCTCCAAGACGGACGCAGTCACCTCGCAGATCACCGGTCAGGCGATAGACCCCCGCAACGTGCATGTCGGCCCCAGCGACTACGTGCCGTGGCTGACCGATCGCAAATGGTGCTACATCCGCATGGAGGGCACCACCTTCGGCGATGTGCCGCTGAATATGGAGGTGAAGCTGGAGGTGTGGGACAGCCCCAACAGCGCCGGGGTGGTGATAGATGCGCTGCGCTGCATCAAGTTGGCCCGGGATCGGGGACTGGGCGGAGCGCTCTATGCGCCATCCAGCTACTTCATGAAGAGCCCGCCGGAGCAGTACACCGACGAGGTGGCGCGGCAGCGCGTGGAGACCTTTATCGCTGGCTCGGATCATTTCGGGGAGCCGGAGCACGCAACTGTAGGTTCCGACCTGAGCCTGGCGGAGGCTTAAGTCACCAACGCACCGGGCAGGTGGGAGACGCGGTTGAGATAGCGCAGGCTCACCTGCCCGTTCTTGCGAAAGCGAAGCCGGGTGATGCCGGTGTTGTCGTGATGAAAGAAGACATCGCTTTCGGGCATCACGCGGAGCAAGGCGCATAACAACAGATGGGTAAAGCCGCCGTGGGAGATGATCGCGATGTGATCGTCCGGGTTGTCCCAGGCCCGTAAGCGCTCCGCCACCTTCTCGGCTCTTACGGCCGCCTGCTCCCACGACTCATAACCCTGGGCCGGGTCGTACCAGCCGTCCTCGGTAACGTCTGTGGGCAGGATCACGTCCGGGAAGCGGGACTTGATCTCCGATCGCCGCATGCCGGGGTAGCCCACAACCCCCACGGGCTCCCCGTGGTCCAGCCACATCCCGCCGTGCTCGTGCACGTCCACCCACACCTCCGGCCGCAACCCCAGAGCGCGCCCGATGGGCTGCGCAGTTTGCAGGGCGCGCTGCATGGCGCTGGTGTAGAGCCGGGTGATGCCGTGCCCGCAATGGTTGCCGCCGTTGGACGGTTCCCCCTCACAAGGCGCTGATTCGTAGTCGGTGCCGTTGGCCAGGAAGTCCGCAAGCAGCTCCGCCTGCCGCAGGCCGACGTCGGTCAGCGGTGGGTCTACCACGCGGCGGCGCTCATCGCCCAGCGCGTTGTTGTACGATTGTGCGTGTCGGATGAGAAACAGTTCCATGCCTCACCTGCCGCCCAGGCCCGTCAGGGTGATACCCTGGACGAAGGTCTTCTGGGCCAAAAAGTAGATCAGCAACACCGGCAGCACCGAGATCATCGAACCTGCCATGAGCAGGTTCCACGCCGTGCTGTATTGGCCGACGAAATAGGAGAGCCCGATGGGCACCGTGCGCATGTGCTGCGAGCCGGTAACCACCAACGGCCACAGGAAGTCGTTCCACGTGGCCTGGAAGGTGAAAACCGCCAGCGCGGCCATCACCGGCCGGCTTAGCGGCACGATCACCTGTAGCCAGATGCGCAGGCTGCTGGCGCCATCCATCCGGGCCGCTTCGTCCAGGTCCAGCGGGATGCTGCGGTAGTACTGTCGCAGCAAGAAAGTGCTGAACGCGCTGAAGAGGCCGGGGACAACCAGGGCCAGATAGGTGTCGTACCAGCCCAGGTTCTTGATGATCAGGAAGTTCGGGATCAGGGTCACCTGAGACGGGATCATCAAGGTGGCCAGGTAGATGAGGAACAGCCCTTCACGGCCTCTGAACCGCAACCGCGCAAACGCGAACGCAGCCAGTGACGAGATCAGGATCTGGAGCACGGTCACGGCCACGGTCACGATCGCGCTGTTCAGGATGTAGCGGCCAAAGGGGATCACCCGGAAGGTCTCCAGGTAGTTGTTCAGCGTGATCTGTTCCAGCGGGAACCGCCGCGCCAGGAACGCCTGGTTCGGCCACAGGGATACCACGGCCATGGTGAGGAACGGCGCCAGCATGACGAGGCTGCCCAGGGCCAGGATCGCATGCAGGGCGACCTGGGATGGCGCGGGCCATCTGCCCTCACTCCGTCTCATAATGCACCCAACGCCGCTGCATGATATTTTGCAGCACGGTGAAGCCGAAGATGAAGATAAACAGGAACCAGGCGATGGCCGACGCCTTCCCCATCTGCGTGAAGCGGAAGGCGTTGTCGTAGATATAGTGCACTACGGTCATCGAGGACTGCGCCGGCCCGCCGCGGGTCAAAACAAACGGCTCTGTAAAGAGCTGAAACGCGCCGATGGTCTGCAGGACGAACAGGAAGAAGGTGGTCGGGCTGATCAGCGGGACGGTGATGTTCCGGAACCGTTGCCATGCGCCTGCGCCGTCCACGTGGGCTGCGTCGTAAAGCTCTTTTGGCACCCCTTGCAGCGCCGCCAGGTAGACTACCATGGTGAACCCCGTGTTCTTCCACAGAGTCAGCAGCACCACCGCCCACCTGGAGTACCGCGTGCTGCCCAACAGGTCGGGCAGTTGCAGAGGTAGCCCGAACAGCTCCCCCGCTAACTGCACCAGGTCTGCCAGTGGCCCTGTCCGGCTGAGCAACAACCTGAAGACGATCGCGGCCGCCACGATGGTGGTCACCACGGGCAGGAAATAGATGACCCGGAAGACCTCCTGCCCGCGTAGCGCCTGGTTAAGGGCCACGGCGATCATCAACCCCAGGGCCAACTGGGCCGGCACGATGGTGACGATGTAGAACACGGTGTTGCGGAACACGCGCCAGAAGACCGGATCACGCAGCAGCTCCCGGTAGTTGCTCAACCCGGCGATGCCGCGGGGGCCGGTCAGCCCCCAGTCCAGGAAGCTGATCCCAAACGAGGCCCCCACGGCCAGGAAGACGAAAACCAGGAATCCCAGCAAGCTGGGCAACACGAACAGGTACGCTTCCCATTGCTGGTCGGGGCGCCAGCGGAAGAGGTCACGGCGCAACGAGCGCGAACGGAAGGAGGTACTGGTTGCAGGCATGCGTTTCCGTTCCCTCGGTTCCCTCAATGCCCTCAGTTCCCCACCTTCCGTTCCCTCAATTCCCCCATCCTCTCGATCTACGGCTTCGGATACCCCTTGTCCTTCAAGAATTGATCAACCTGTCGGCATGTCTCGGGCAGCAGTTGCGCCGGGCTGGCCTCTCCGGCCCAGATGCGTTGCAGGGCGGGCCCGATCACCGAGCTGTCCAGCTCGTCCCATTCGGGGAAGTAGCCGAAGCCGCCCACACCTGAGGCTGCCGCCTCTGTGATGATCCCCTGTTTGTTGGCCGGGGGTTGATCCGTCATGAACGCGGGCGAGTTGGCCGCCGATTGCAGGGCCGGGAAGATCTCCCCGCGCTCGGTGTACAGTTTTTGGCCGCCGTCAGCGCTTTGCAGCCACTGCAGGAAGGTCCAGGCTGCGTCCTTGTTGGCGCTCTTGGCGCTCATGACCCAGGCCGCGCCGCCTGCGGGGTTCCAGCGTTTGCCCCCTTTGGGGATGGGCACCACTGCCACGTCGTAGTTCATGTTCGCGGCGTTAAAGCTGGAGACACGGCTGGTGTTCTGGATGATCATGGCCGCCTGGCCGCTGAGGAAGACCGCTGCATCGCCGCCAGCCTGGCTCAGATCGGCGTCGCGCATGGCGTACCCTTTGTCCATCATGTCGGCGAAGAACTGGATGGCCTCCACCGACTTGGGTTCGGCCAGCATGCACTTCGACGGGTTGACGTAGTCATCCAGGATCGCACCGCCGTTCTGGTTCACCCATTTGCTGTACTTGCCGCCCTCCATGGCCAGGGCGTACTGGATGACCTTGCCGCTGGCGTCTTTCACCGTCAGCTTTTCGGCCGCCGCCAGCAGGTCATCCCAAGTCCAGCTCTCGTCGGGATACGGGACGCCGGCCTTGTCGAAGAGGTCCTTGTTGTAGTACAGGACGTTGACCTCGATGTCGCGCGGGAGGCCATACACGCTGCCCCTGTACCTGGCCGACTCCAGCAGGCCGCCCCAATAGTCGTCGAGGTTATAGCCCGACTTCTGGATGTAAGGGTCCAGGTTTTCCAGTACGCCCTCGGCGGCGTACTTCGGTGTCGGCCACAGGAACGCGATGTCGGGCACGACGTTGGGGTCGCCGCTGGCCCACAGCGCCTGGATCTTGGTGAAGTAGTTGTCCCAGGGCTCATTCCAGGTTTCAATCTTGATCTCCGGGTGGAGCTTCATGAAGGCATCGGCCACCAGCTTGTGGCTGACCGCCTCCTCTGGGCTGCCCCAGAAGGCCCAGCGCAAGGTGACGGTGGGCTTTGCTGCCGGGGCGGCGGCCGGTGGCTGGGCCGGGGCCGGCGGAACCGGCGCGCAGGCGCTCAGCATCAGGGCAAACATCATCAGCAGGCTCAAGACGGACAGCACTTTGCGAGACATGGTCTTTCCCTCCTTGCTTGTGTTTGGACTCAACTGCGATAGGTTCAAGTTGCGGCTCTGGCAAGATCTGTAGCTGAGTATAGCCTTTCGGGTGCTCTCTGTCAAAGCCCTTGTGGAAGCGAACATCGCCGCCTCGGACGCCGGGCCGTTGCCGGCTGAGCTGCTGGCGGAGCTCCGCAAACACCGTTGGGTGCGCCAGCCGACCTCGTGGTCGCAGTAGGTCAGGCCAGTTTGAACCCCTGGGCCTCCAGCACGCCGCGCAGCCCCGTCCGGCTGGGTTGCGAGACGCGGCGTGCCGAGTGTTCCAGCCAGCCGTAATCCTCCATCTCGCCCGTCTTGCCGGGCACAGGGACCTGGCGGCCGCCGTAGATGCCGGTGGCCGCCATGGTCTTATCGTACTCGGCCAGGGCAGCGTCCTCAGCCCTTGGGTTGTAACGTTCCCAGTGCAACACCGCCTGCAACGGCAGCCGCGGCCGGATCGGCGGCTGTTTGGCCGGCCAGCCCACCGTCATGCCGGTGATAGGGAAGGTCAACGGCGGCAGCTCCAGCAACTCGATCACCTGGGCGGGGTTGTTGCGGATGCCGCCGATGTAACAGATGCCCAGGCCCAACGATTCCGCGGCCAGGGCCGCAGTCTGGGCGGCGATCGCTGCGTCCACTGCGGCCAGCAGGAAGTTCTCCACGTACTCGGTCACCTGGGTATAGCCCCGCAGCCGACAAACCCGGTCGAGACGGGCCAGGTCGGCGCACCAGGCCAGGAAGAGGGGTGCCTGGGTGATGTGCGCCTGGTTTCCGCACAGCTCGGCCAGGCGGCTGCGCCGGCCTGCCTGGGTCACGGCCACTACGCTCCACATCTGAAGGTTGGAGGAAGTAGAGGTGCGCTGGGCAGCGGCGACGATGGTCTCCACCATCTCGACGGGGACCGGATCGGGCCGATAGGCCCGCACGGAACCGTGCCGATGGATGACTTCGAGGGTGGGGTTGGTGATCGTTGTGTTCACGTGAGTTGTGATCCTTTTTTATAGAAGTGTGGTGCGATCTTAACCGCAAACAGCAAAACGCGCAAAGACATGAGAAAAGTCACTTCAAGTTCGGCTCGCATGTGGTATCATGCCCCAACAAGGGCAGCCGGGCTGCCCGCCCTGCAGAGAGGAACGGATTGATGCGTCTTTCGCTACGCGGCATCGGCGTGCCGATTGTGGTGGCCTACCTGGCCGACCTGGGCGGCGTTGAGACGGCGCCGGGCCGGATCGAGGGGCCAGGGTGGCGAGCTCAGGTGTGGGCCGGCGAGCCGGTACAGATTCACGCACTGCGGCTGGGGGTCACCGAGGTCGTGTTCAGCGGCGAGCCCGCAGTCGTGGAGCAGGTCGTAATGGGCCTGCAAAAGAAGGCGATCCGCGGGGGCGGGTGAGGGCGCCCACAGACTTTTCCGAGGCAGCGAGGGAGGTCGTGATGATCAACGAAGGGAACGGGCATGGTGATGCGATGATGTTGACCCATCTGAGTCCGACGCCGGAGGAGGAATGGCGGCGGCTGCGCAGTTTCCTTGACCTCAACCGGCAAGACCTGGCGGCCATGGCCCAGACGGTCGAGGCGCTGATGCGCCACGGCACGGAGTTCGTGGCCGGTGCCTATGACTACCTGCTCCATTTCAAAGAGACGGCCGAGGTGCTGGGCTGGGAGCAGGGCGCCGATCCCGAGCATCTGGCCGAGCGCCGGCGCTTCTTCACCATCTGGCTGGCGCGCACCATCGGCATGGATTTGAGCGATGACCTGGCGCGTTATCTGTTCCGCGCTGGCAAGTATCATGCCGGCCACGGCCCCCGGCGCATCCACGTGCCGGAGGTATACGTCACCGGCGCCATCAGCCTGGCCCAGGCCAGTTTCGCGCGTTACATCGCCGACGAGCTGCGGGATGCCAGGCTGGTGGCCCAGGCCCTGACCGGCTGGAACAAGCTGCTCACCATGCATCAGCACCTGATGTCGGCCGGCTATCACGCAGCGCGCGCCCTGGAAGCCGGCGATTTCGCCGTGCCGGTGAACGTGTACGGCCGGCTGCGGACGCTGGTGGGTTCCGACGAGGTCGTGGTGCACCTGGAAAGCGGTGCGCGCGCCGAGCACCTGCTGCGCAAGTTCTTCAACTACTTCCCGGAGACGCGGGGCGAGGTGTTCGATGAGATGTGGATAGACGACTATCGCCTGGATGAACAGGGAACGCCGTGGATCCGGGTCGAGCACGTCTACCGGCCTCGTCGCGACTGGAACATCCGCCTCAACGGCCGGAATCTGGAGTACGTGGGTGGGCTGCATGTGTCCCTGCAGCCAGGGGACCGGCTGAGCGTGTTCCCGCCGGGCCGGTAGAAAAAAGCGTCCGTCTTGTGATGAAAATCGGTGGGGGTGTTGTGGCTGCGGCAGCGGCCCAGGGACACCCCCACCGGCGTCTTACGAGATCAGATGATCTCCAGCTCCTTCAGCTTGGCCTCGGTGACCACACCGTTGTCCCAACCGCGCACCCGATAGTACTCCTCCTTCATCAGGTCCAGCTCGCATACATGGCCCTGAGAGCCGGGCATGGTGGAGGGTTCCTTCAGGAAGCGCTCCGGCAGGGTGTCGTCCTTGCCATCGAAGCCGCAGAGGTTGTTGTAATGGCGCTCCAGGTTGTAGATGCGCTCGCCGGCCTTGAGCACATCGTCGGCGGTGAAAGGCCGGCCGGTCATGGCGCTGTACTGCAGCGCGTACTCCTCTGCGCCCTCGGCGAAGGCGGAGAACTTACACAGGTCCAGGCTGTCGGAGAAGGCGTGCAGGTCCTGCAGCAGCTTGAGCAGCTCGCCCTTGCCCTTCCAGGCCAGCGGATCGGTCTTGAGCGGGATCAGGCCCAGCTCGCTGGCGGGGGTATAGCCGCGCAGATGGCAGGCGCCGCGGTTGCTGGTGGCATAGGCGATGCCCATGCCCTTGAGGCCGCGCGGATCGTAGGCCGGGATGCCCTGGTCCTTGACGTGCATGCCCAGTTCCGGATGGCCCAGTTTCTTCGCCGCCTTGCCGGTGCCCTCTGCCAGGATGTCGCCGATCCCTTCACGATAGGCGATCTTGCGCATGACCTCCACCATGCCGTGGCGGTCACCCCAGGCCAGGCCGTCCCCGTTGGCATAGCCCCTCTCGCTGTACTCCATGTACAGGGAGAGGACGTCGCCGATCTCGATGGCGTCGTAGCCGTAGTCGTTAGCCCGGTCAATCATGTAGGCGACGGCACCGACGTCGTTGTTGCCGCAGTTGGCGCCCAACGACCAGGCCGGCTCGTACTCCACGCTCTCCATGTGGACCTTGAAGGGGCCTTCCTTGACCTCAACCTCCTTCTTGCAGGCCACCGGGCAGGCATGGCAGGTGGGATCGTCCACCAGGATGTTCGCCTTGACCCACTCGCCGCTGATCAGTTCTGCGTTTTCTCCGAAGCTCGTCACTTTGCTGTTGTACGACGGCAGCGCGCCCATGTTGCTGGTGATGTTCATCAGCACGTTGGTGCCGTACACCGACAGGCCGCCCTTGCGCGGGGAGGTGACATTGGCCTCGTCCATGATGGTGGCCAGTGCGCGCTGATGGGCCGACTTCCACGCCTCTCTATCCGCCGGCCGCGGCCGATCGGCGTGCTTGCCCCGGATCACGATGGCCTTCAGATGCTTGCTGCCGCCCACGCAGCCGGTGCCCCCACGGCCGGAGGCCCGGTCGTGCTCGTTCACCCAGCAGGCGAACTTCACCAGGTTCTCCCCGGCGGGCCCGATGGCGATCACGCTGAGGTTCTTCTCGTCGCCGTAGCGCTCCTGCAGGATCTTGATGGTCTCATGGACCCCCTTGCCCCACAGGTCGCTGGCGTCGTGCAGGGTCACCTCGCCGTTTTCCACATAGGCGTAGACCGGCTTCTCGGCCTTCCCTTTGAAAACCAGGCCGTCGAAGCCTGCCCATTTGAGCCGGGCCGCCGACCACCCGCCGTGATGGGAGTCGGTGACGGTGCCGGTGAGGGGCGACCTGGTGACGACGGCCAGGCGGCCACTCATGTTCGCGTCGGTGCCGGTCAACGGGCCGTTCATGAAGCACAAGATGTTGTCCGGCGACAGGGGATCCACCTTCGGCCCGTTGTCGAAGACGTACTTCACTCCCAGGCCGCGCCCGCCGATGTACTTCAGCGCGTCCTCTTCCGCAATCGGCCTGTACTCGACCTTCCCGGTCGTCAGGTCAATCCAGGCCACCCGATTGGCGTAACCTCCCAGCGTCATGTGCACCTCCTTATGCAATGAACTGAAGCAACGAAGCATCTGGCTGGCAAATTCCCGGAAACGAAAAAGGGCGTTATACTGGCAGAATATAACGCCCTTTCGTTTGCTCATGGCCCCCGGACGGTTCACACATCGTTGTCCTGGGCACCGCTAACAGGTTTTCAAAGGACTGCTGTGTCGTCATCGCGGCTCAGTGAGTTGGTTGGCGAAATGGGGAGCCGACTAACAATCGGCCTCATTATACACATTCTGACCGACAACGCAAATCTTCAAGCCGCAAACGACGTCTGAAACGCCTCGGCGATTGCGGCATCCACCTGCGCCGCAAAACGGTTGAAGCGTGTCACGTAGTCACGGCCCTGTTCGGTGAGCCGGGCCGTGCCGCCTTGCGGGCCACCGCGCTGTCGGTGTACCAGCGGCACCCCCAGCCGTGTTTCCATCTCGTCCACCCTGTGCCAGGCCAGGGCATAGGTGATGTTGAGCTGGGCAGCGGCCTTGCGGATCGAGCCGGTGGCTTCGATGGCCTCCAGCAACTGAACGCGCCAGCGGCTCAATGCGACCTGGCCGTTGGCTTCCAGCCAGAGATTAGCGTGCGCGGTGAGATTCATTCGCTGCTCCCAAGATATCGAGTCCTAGAGTAAGCGGTCCAGTTCGTCGTAGCGCTGGACGACCACTTCCCGCAGGGCCTCGCGCAGGGCCTCGCCGGTCAGTCCACGGTTGTTCAGCTTGTGCACCCGGCGGGCCAGCTCCTCGTCGTGCAGCACGGCCGTCAGCCAGCGTCCGAAGTCGCCACGGGACAGGTGATATTCCAACGAGTCGGCGGGCACATCGCGAATGGCCTCGCGAAATTCCCACAAGTTGGCGGCTGCGCGGCCCAGGTAACGGCCTTGCTTGTCGCAGAAGTAGAACCGTTTCGGCTCGGGCAGGGCGGCGCGCAGATACTTATGGAGGTGGCGGATGTGCGGCAACGCACGTTGGCCGACCCTGAACTTGACTACCTCTTTCGTCGCCGGGGCCCACCCACGAGCTTCGCCGCTCAAGAGATAGGCCTGACCCCTGGCGAGGGCTGGCAACTGCTCCAGCGCGGCTCTCCCGCCTTCGCAGCCTTCCAACCGCGGCCGCAGGGCATCCAGCTCTTCGCGGAGGTTCATCCGGGTGATGATCCAATGATCCAGAACCTCCAACAGCGCCGGTGCCATCTGGCTGGGGCGGTAGCTGACGATGCCGAAGCCACCCCGCTGCATCTCCTCCAGCAGCAGGTCGGTGAGCTCGCCACCTTCTCGGGGACAGAAGTTCTGGATCTCGTCCACCAACACCCAGTGGGGCCGGCCGCGGCGGCCGCGCAAGCCCCTCAGGCCGGCCAGGAATTCAAGGAGGTACTCGACGCGCTCCGGCACGGAGTAGGTTGAGAGGTCCAGCACGAGGCTGACATTCTGCCACTCGCCGAAGCCGATCACATCGGTCACCGCTGGCAGAGGCTTTCCCGGGCCGCCGAGCAGCAAGGTGTGCGGTGAGACGCCCAGGCCGCGATAGTCCCCTTCAGGGTCAATGATACAGATCTGGTAATCCTGCATGAGCAGGCCCTCGGCGATGAGGCCTGCCAGCCATGACTTGCCGCTGATGCTTGCCCCGAAGATGCCCAGGTTGCTTTCCGCCAGGATGAAAGGATCTATATGCACCGGCGTGCCGCCAGGATGGTGGCCCAGCACCAACTGGCGCTCGGGCCGTGGCCGCCGCGGCAAGGCTCTCCCCGCCAGCAGGTGGGCGATCAGGGCCTGCACCCCGGCGGCGTGGGGCTGTTCCAGCACCACATCGGCGGCCTCTTTCAGCGGAGGTTGCGCGTTGGCCACAGCCACCGAGAGTTCTGCGGCCTCGAACATGCTCAGGTCGTTTTCACCGTCGCCACACGCCACGACATTGTGGGCGGAATAGCCCAACTCACGCAGCGCGTAAAGCAAACCTGAACCTTTGGTAGCTCCCGGGGGCAGGACCATCAGCCCGCCCAGGTTGTACTCCACGGTTGCCGCGTTGCGGCTTTCACGCAACGCCTTCAGCACGACCTCATCGTGCGGCGGCCACGTGGCCGCGATGGCCATTCCGCGCTCCAAGGGCACCCCCATCGCATCCAGCCGCTGCAATAGCGCCGGATCAATTTGGCCGAAAGGCAGGTTGACAGCATCACGACGAGGGAAGTACACCACTGCCCCGTTTTCTGCCACGATGGCCTCGCAGAAGTCGCTGTACGGGCCCTCGGTGACCACGCTGTCCAGCGTGCGGCCCGTGACCAGAATCAGGGTCAGGCCGCCCATCTTGGCCTGGTGCAGCGCAGTCCACATTTCCGCCGTCAGCCGCGGTGCAACCAGCCCCGACTCGACCAGGGTGCCGTCCAGGTCGCATGCCAGCACAGCCAGGTGGGCCGTCTTACGTCCCTCGGCCCCTGCGCCCAGCCCGGCCTCCGGCATTATGGCCGGCAGGGGTGTCTCCTGGCGCGACAGGGGAGGCGCCGGTTCCTGCAGCAAGCGCTCGATCAGCCGGATCACATCGCCCAGGCGAAACGGCTTGGGGAGGTATATCCCCCCCAGCGCTCGTACTCTGGATTCGATTTCAGGCCCGCCATAGGCGGTGATCAGCACTCGTCGGGTTTCGGGCCGCAGCCGTCGCGCGCGGGTCAGCAGTTCCAGGCCATCCATCCCCGGCAGGCGCAGGTCGGAGATCAGCAGGTGGAACGGGGTTTCGTGCAGCCGCTCCAGCGCTGCCTCGGCCGACTGGCAGATCTCGACCTGATAGGCGCCATCGTGGTGCAGGCTCAACGCCCGGCTTAACGCTTTGGCGATCCCCAGCGAATCTTCGACCAGCAGGATGCGGGCTGATGGGGCTGCCTGGTTCATGGACTACGCTCCTGATGGGCCGGGGCAACAGTGCGTTCTGCCGGAGGGTGGGCAGATGTTGCCAGCGGGAGCGTAAGCGTGAACGCAACCCCCTGCTCGCCCGCGAGGTTTTCGACGCGCAAGATGCCGCCGTGCTGCTGGATGATATTGTGGGACACAAAGAGCCCCAGGCCGGTGCCACCGGGTTTCGTGGTGAAGAAGGGGTCGAAGATGCGCTCCATGTACTCGGCAGGGATGGCAGGGCCGCTATCGGCCAGGGTCAGGGAAAGCACCTCTTGATCGCCCCTCAGGCTGCGCTCCAGGCCGGCGGTGATTTCCAGCCGGCCTCCGTTGGGCATCGCTTCGATCGCATTGATGATCAGGTTGAGCAGGACGCGGCCGACCTGCTGCGGCGCGCCCAACACGGGAGGCAAGTCGGCCGGCAGATGGACTGAAACGTTGATATCCGCTTTGCGTAAGGGCTCGTTCAACAGCTTTAACGTGTCTTCCACGGCCTGGGCAATGGAGAACGGCCGATATTCCTCGTGTTCGGTCCTGGCCAGACCCAGCACACGTTGGGTGATCTCGATAAGCCGTTCGACCTCCTGGCAACAGATGTCCAGGCTCTCCTTGCGTTCGTCAGCGGACAGGGGGTACGCCCCCACCAGCTCCAGGTTGCTCTGGATCGCCTGCAGCGGGTTCTTGATCTCGTGTGCCAGCATGGCCGCAATGTAACCCATCGCAGCCAGGCGTTCCGTGCGCATCATGTAGCGCTCCATCTGCTTCCAGTGGGAGATGTCGCTCAGGATGCCTTCGTAGTAGAGCACCTGTCCGTTTTCGTCGCGCACCGCCCGGGCGTTATCGCGCACCCAGATCAGTTTGCCGTCACGACGGCGCAACTGCATCTCGAAATCCCGGATGATGCCGTCGCGATGCAACGCTTCCTGCAGGTGTCGGCGCGCCTCGGCGTTCACGTAATAGTCGGCCGCGTTGCTCGCGAACAGAGAGGCGGCATCGGGGCAGCCCAGCATCTCAACCAGGGTGGGATTGGCGTCGAGGATGCGGCCATCCGGGCTGGTGCGGTAAAGCCCTAAAGGCACGCGATCGAAGAGTGCCCGGTAGCGCGCCTCGCTTTCACGGAGCGCTGCTTCCGCCTGAACCCGTTCGGTGATGTCGAAGGACACTACGATGATACCCGTCACCTGGCCGCTGCTATCTCTGAGCTGCGAAATGCGAGAATCAAAGGTGCGGCCATACAGCGTGTCGGTGGACGCGGCCAGGGTGCCAGCCAGCGCGGCTTCGAATCTGTCACGCACATCCCAGTCAGGGAAAAGCTCGAAAATCGAGCGGCCCAAGAAATCGGCAAGGCGGAGCCCCATCTGTGTCAGAACCTCGCTCTCACGCAGGAGCCGGCCCTCGGCAAAGGTGAATGTGCCGTTGCAATCCAACGCAAAGAGGGCAAGGGGCGCGTTAGCCAGCACTGCGCCCAACAGGTCTTGATACTCGGGCTCAGGCGATATTGTGGCTTCCTCTTGGGCCGGTTTTGGCGTCCGTTTCACGGCGGCGGGACGCGTCTCCTTCGGGTCGGGTGTTGCGCCCGGCGGTCTTTCCGGTTTTTGGCCGACGGTCTTCATCGCACACCTCCTGCGCTCGCTCATCCCGGCATCAAGCGCTGCCCGAGGGGGCCGTGGCAACGGTGACAAGGAGTGAGCACGAAGCTAGCCGCCTCGAGACCGGGAGCATGTCTCGTCAGACATTTCTATTATACCATACGCCAGGTTGCACAAACCAGGTTTCTCCAAGAAACCTGGTTTGTGCAACCTATGGACTGCACAATCTCAAGTTTGCCTATCCTGACCTCTTGGCGTACAATCGCCGCGTGTTGCGAACAATGGATACGCATAAGGAAGACATGTCCGCTGATAGCGCGCGCAGCCATCACATCGTGTTTCAACCGTCAGGCCGTCGGGGTGAGGTACCCTATGGCACCAACCTGCTGGAAGCGGCTCGGGCCCTGGGGGTGGAGCTTGAGTCCATCTGCAACGGCCGGCAGACGTGCGGCAAGTGCCAGGTGGTGGTGGAGGAAGGGCATTTCCCCAAGTACGGCATCACCTCTGCCGCCGATCATCTGACCTCGGTTGACAGCCGTGAGGCGCGCTATTTCGAGAAGCATCCCAGGCTGCCGGGCCGACGCCTGGCCTGTGCGTGTGAGGTGCGCGGGGACCTGGTGCTCTTCGTGCCCGAGGAGAGTCAGGCCCGCAAGCAGGTGGTGCGCAAAGCGGCGACGGAGCGCGCAATCGAGGTGGATCCTGCCATCCGCCTCTACTACGTGGAGGTGGCCGAGCCCACCCTGGAACACCAACTGGGCGACTGGGATCGCATTGCGGCCGAGCTGCAGGCCAGCTTCGGGCTGCCGGGGGTACGCCTCGATCCTGTGTTGCTGGGCGAGCTTCAGGAGACCCTGCGGCGCGGGGACTGGAAGGTCACCGTCACCGTCTGGCAGGGCCGGGAGGCGGTGCGGGTGCAGCCGGGCTACGTGGAGGAGGCCTTTGGCCTGGCGGTGGACGTCGGTACTACCACCGTGGCGATGCACCTGTGCGACCTGCGCACCGGCCAGGTACTGGCCACCGTCAGCCGTATGAATCCGCAAGTGGCCTACGGCGAGGACTTGATGAGCCGTGTAAGCTACTGCGACGATAACGGCCCGGCCGGGTTGGCAACGTTGCACAACGCGATTATCGGCGCGTTGAACGAGTTGGCCGTCCAGGCCGCCGCCGAGGCCGGCGTCACGGCTGACGCGATCACGGAGATCGTGCTGGTGGGCAACAGCGTGATGCACCACATCTTGCTGAATATCCCGCCGCATCAGCTCGGCCAGTCCCCCTTCGCACCGGCGATCAGCGACGCCGTAGACATCAAGGCGCGTGATTTGGGGTTGAAACTGGCGCCCGGCGCGCAGGCGCACATCTTGCCGCTGGAGGCCGGCCATGTGGGCGCGGACAACGTGGCGGTGATCCTGGCCGAAGAGCCGGACAAGGCGCCGGAGGATGAGATCTGGTTGATCGTAGACGTCGGCACCAACGGCGAGATCTTGCTGGGCAACCGCCGCGAGCTCTATTCGGCGTCCAGCCCCACCGGACCGGCCTTTGAGGGCGCGCAGATCCGCCACGGCATGCGCGCAGCCCCCGGCGCGATCGAGCGCGTGCGCATTGACCCCGATACACTGGAGGTGCGGTTCAAGGTCATCGGCCGGGAGGAGTGGAGCGACGCGTGGGGTGTGGAGACGCGGGGAGGTGGAGACACGGGGACGCGGGGAGATGGAGACGCGGGGACGCGGGGACACGGGGACGCGGGGACACGGGGACGCGGGGACGCGGAGACGCGGGGAGGTGGAGACACGGGGACGCGGGGAGATGGAGACGCGGGGACGCGGGGAGGTGGAGACGCAGGGACGCGGGGAGATGGAGACGCGGGGACGCGGGGAGGTGGAGACGCGGGGACGCGGGGAGGTGGAGACGCGGAGACGCGGGGACACGGGGACGCGGGGACGCGGGGACGCGGGGACGCGGAAACGCGGGGAGGTGGAGACACGGGGACGCGGGGACACGGGGACGCGGAGACGCGGGGACACGGGGACGCGGAGACGCGGGGAGGAGAGGCGCAGTACGCAATCCGCAATCCGCAATCCGCAATCCGCAATCCGCAATCCGCAATTCTCGCCGCGGGCATCTGTGGGTCGGGGATCATCGAGGCAGTGGCGGAGCTGTTCATGGCCGGGGTGCTGACCCCTGACGGCCGGTTTGCGCCGGAGATCCAGAGTCCACGGTTGCGCTGGCAAGAAGCCAGGGCCGAGTTTGTGTTGGCGTGGCCCCATGAGACCAGCACGGGCCGGCCCATCGTGATCACCAGCGATGACGTCCGCAATATCCAGCTGGGCAAGGCGGCCCTTTATTCGGGCGCACGGCTGCTGATGGAACGCATGGGGGTCACGCGCGTGGACCGGGTGCTCCTGGCCGGCGCGTTCGGTAGCTACATTGATCCGCTCCACGCGATGGTGATCGGCATGATCCCCGACTGTGACCTGGCCCGGGTGGCGACGGCCGGCAACTCGGCCGGTGATGGGGCGCGCATCGCCCTGCTGAACCGCAACGCACGGGAAGAGGCCCGCCGGCTGGCGCGCTGGACCCACTACATCGGTATTGCGTTGGAGCCCCGTTTTCAAGAGGCATTTGTGGAAGCGATCCCGTTACCTCATCACCGGGATCCGTTCCCCCACCTGGCAGAAATCCTCGACGCAGCGGTAAGCCGCCGCCGCAGCCGAGGGGTGGCCGACGTGGTCCATTCGCGGAACCGACGGCGGATCGTTGCTCTGCAGCAAGACACAGCCACGGAAGGAGGCATCAAGTGAGCCAACCCCTGCCTTTGCCCTGGCCTTCCCTGTTGGAGGCCCTGGCCGAGACCCCAGACCGGTTGCGTCGGCTGCTGGCAGACATCCCAAACGAGACGACCTGTCAGCGTCCCGCCGATGATCGGTGGTCGGTCTGCGAGATCCTGGCGCACATGTGTGCCGTAGAGCCGCCCTATCGCGCCCGTCTGGCACGCATCGTGCTGGAGGAGAACCCATACGTGGCCGCCATCGGCCGGATCACGGGGGACTACGACCCTGCCACGCCGGTGGTGATCCTGCTGGATACCTTTGCCCGGCTGCGCGCCGACACCGTTGCCTTCCTCCGGCAACTGCCCCCGGACGCGCGCGTCCGGCCCGCCGTCCACGCCGAGCTGGGGCCCATCACCTTGCGCAGCCAGGTAGAGTCGTTGCTGGCCCACGACCAGGAGCACCTGGCGCAGATCGAGACGCTGCTGGGCAGCAGGTGATACGCCATGTGGTACTCACGGCCGCCGACCATCGGTTGTGACAACCATACAACCCTCTAGAGTGATATGAGGAGACAGAAGCCTTATGTCCGAACCCTTCGACTCTTTGCCGCCGGAACTGCAGCAGCACTACCAGAACATGCAGGATGACCTTTACGACGGCTTGAGCGAGAACGTTGTAAAGGCTACGCGCCAGGCGTTGACGTGGGGGCAATCCCCGGCTCAAATCCTGGCGCACGGCCTGGTGGCCGGCATGGATATCGTGGGCAAGGACTTCGGGGCAGGCATCCTGTTCGTTCCCGAGGTGCTGCGCGCGGCCAATGCCATGAAGGCCGCGATGGAGGTGCTCCGGCCGTTGCTCACCCAGACCGGCGCGCCCAGGCTCGGCGTTGCGGTCATCGGCACCGTGAAAGGCGATATCCACGACATCGGCAAGAACCTGGTGGCCATGATGTGGGAAGGTGCCGGATTTGAGGTGCACAACCTGGGTATCAACGTAGACGCCGATAAGTTCATTGCGGCGATCAAAGAACACCGCGCCGACATCCTGGGCATGTCGGCCTTGCTGACCACCACCATGCCTTACATGGCGACGGTGATTCAGCGGCTGAAAGAGGAAGGGTTGCGTAGCCAGGTCAAGGTACTGGTGGGCGGCGCGCCTCTCAATCCCGGTTTCGCCGAGGATATCGAGGCTGACGCCTATTGCAAAGACGCGGCCGAGGCGGTCGCAGTCGCCAAGGCGATGATGCAGTTGAAGCAGCGATGAATGGCGAATGGCGAATGGCGAATGTGCGAATGGCGAATCTCGAATCTCGAATGGCCGTCTCGTGATTCGTGATTCGCTGATTCGCTGATTCGCTGATTCGCCGATTCGTGATTCGCCGATTCGTGATTCGCTGATTCGCTGATTCGTGATTCGCCGATTCGTGATTCGTGATTCGCTGATTCTTTGCGGAGGGAGAACGATGGACAAACTGCTGGCGTTTTTGAGCGAATATCCCTACGTGCTGGGGGACGGCGCGATGGGGACGATGTTGCAGCAGGCGGGCCTGCCGGCCGGCGCTGCGCCGGAGCTGTGGAACGTCGAACGGCCCGAGGTGGTACGCGGCATCTATCAGGGTTACGTGGATGCCGGTGCACAGGTGATCACCACCAACACCTTCGGCGGCACGCGTTATCGCCTGAGCCGAGACAACCTGGCCGACCGCGTCCATGAGCTGAACCTGGCCGGCGCGCGTCTGGCGCGGGAGGTGGCGGACGGGGCCGGCCGCACGGTGCTGGTGGCCGGCGACATGGGCCCTACCGGTGAGATCCTGGCCCCGCTGGGCACGTTGTCGGCCGAGGACGCCCAGGCCGCCTTCGCCGAGCAGGCCGCTGCGTTGGCCGAGGGAGGCGTTGACTTCATCCTGATCGAGACAATGAGTGCCCTGGAGGAGGTGGAGGCTGCCGTGGCCGGCGCGCGCACCACGGGCCTCCCGGTTGCGGCCACGTTGACCTTCGATACTCACTTCCGCACCATGATGGGCGTCAAGCCGGCGCAAGCGCTCAAAGCCCTCTACGCCATGGGGGTGCGGGTGATCGGCGCTAACTGCGGCAACGGGCCGGCCGAGATCGAGCGCGTGATGGGCGAGATGGTAGCAGTCAAGCCGGACGATGTTTTCCTGGTCGCCCAATCCAACGCCGGCCTGCCCAAATACGACAAGGGGCACATCCACTACGACGGCACGCCCGAAGTGATGGCCGAGTACGCGCTCAGGATGAAGGCGATGGGCATCCAGTATATCGGCGCGTGCTGCGGCTCGACCCCGGCCCACATTGCGGCTATGGGCCAGGCGCTGCGGGCGTCTCTGGGGTGAGGGGCGCTGGGGGTGCTGCGTTCAGGCCCAGGGCGGCTCTGATTTCCGGCAGCCTGGCCTCGGCGGCCGCTTCTCCCAGTGCGATGAGCTGGCGGCGGTAGCGGAAGCGGATATAGCTGTAGCCCGCAATGTCCGGCTCGATGATGCAATCGGCCAGGCGCAGGCCCCCGCCGGCCCAGCGCACGGCGTTTTCGATGGCGGCCAACCCCCGGCCGATTGCGCCGCGCGCCCGGCGCAGTTGCAACCCGAAGATGCTGACGCCGATCACATAATCGGCGCCCAGGGCGCGAGCCACGTCCACCGGCAGGTTATCGGATACCCCGCCATCTCCCAGGAGCCGGCCGTTGATCTCCACCGGCACGACCACGCCGGGCACCGCGGCGCTGGCGTGCACGGCTGCGGCCAACCGTCCAGAGGTCACCGCCACGCTTTCGCCCGTGTCCAGGTCGGTGGCAACCGCCGCAAAACACCGCGGCAGGTCGGCGAAATCCAGGTCGCCCAGCTTGCGGACGAGATACCGCTCCAGCCGGTAGAAGGAGACCAGCCCCCCGCGGCCGGGCCATGCCGGTCGCGCCAGATGGCGCCAGCCCAGCTTCAATGCTTCCCGGTGGATGCGCTCGGCCGACCAGCCCGCGGCCCAGAACGCGCCGATCAGCGCGCCCGCGCTGGTGCCGGCGATGCAGTCCACGGGGATGCCGCCGCGCTCCAGCGCCAGCAGCACCCCCACATGGGCCAGGCCGTGCGCCACGCCGCCCCCCAGGGCCAGCCCGACTTTCTTCATCGAGTGAATCCGGTTAGTCCAGGTACTCGTAGGCCGCCAGCGTCAGGAACTCCCAGAAGGTATCCGAGCACGCGATCCCGTCGCAGGTGATCCGGTCCAGGAGCTGGGCCGCCAGGGGGTACTTGCTGCTGGCATACACCTCGGGATCGGCGTCCTCCTGCATCTTGCTCAGCTCCTCGGCCATGACCTGGCGGAAGAGCTCCAGCGTCACCTTGCGGCCGTCCTCCAGCACCCCCTTGGGGCTGACGATCCATTGCCACACCTGCGCGCGCGAGATCTCGCACGTGGCCGCATCCTCCATCAGATTGAAAATCGGCACTGCGCCCGTGCCGCCCAGCCATGCCCCCAGGTATTGGAGCCCCACGTTGATGTTCCAGCGCAGGCCGTGTTCGGTGACCGGCTTTTCGGGGCCGAAGGCCAGCAGGTCGTCGGCCGTGACGTTCACATCCTCCCGCAGCCGATGGATCTGGTTCGGGGTCGGCATGGCCTTGTTGAACTCTTCCAGCGCGGTCTGCACCAGGCCCGGGTGGGCCACCCAGGTGCCGTCGTGGCCGTCGGCGGCTTCGCGCGCTTTGTCGGCCCTCACCTTGGCCAGGGCCTGTTCGTTGGCCTCCGGGTTGTTCTTGATGGGGATCTGCGCGGCCATACCGCCCATCGCATGGATGCCACGACGATGGCATGTCTTGATGGTGTTGAGGGAGTAGGCCCGCATGAACGGCGTGGTCATGGTGATCAGGCTGCGGTCGGCCAGGCAAAAGTCCGGCCGGTTGCGGAACTTCTTGATGACGCTGAAGATGTAATCCCAGCGGCCGCAATTGAGCCCGGCTGAGTGATCGCGCAGCTCCCACAAGATCTCGTCCTCCTCGAACGCGGCCAGGATCGTTTCGATGAGCACCGTGGCCCGGATGGTGCCGCGCGGGATGCCCAGCTCGTCCTGTGCCATGTTGAACACATCGTTCCACAGCCGCGCCTCGAGATGGCTTTCCAGCTTCGGCAGGTAGAAATAGGGGCCGGTGCCGCGTTCCAGCAGCTCGCGCGCGTTGTGGAAGAAGTAAAGGCCGAAGTCGAACAGGCTGGCCGGCACCGGTTCGCCGTCAACCAGCATGTGCTTTTCCACCAGATGCCAGCCGCGCGGCCGGGCAAACAGCACCGCCACCTTTTCGTTCAGGGCGTAGCGCTTCCCCTCCGGGCTGGTGTAGGTGATGGTACGCCGGATCGCGTCCCGCAAGTTGATCTGGCCCTGGACCATGTTGGCCCATGTCGGCGAGTTGGCGTCCTCGAAATCGGCCATGAAGACGTTGGCGCCGGAGTTCAACGCGTTGATGATCATCTTCCTGTCGGTGGGCCCGGTGATCTCCACCCGTCGGTCCTGCAGGTCGGCGGGGATGGGCGCCACTTTCCAGTCGGAAGCCCGGATGTGGGCGGTTTCGGGCAGGAAGTCCGGCAGTTTGCCCGCATCCAATTCGGCCTGGCGTTCAGCGCGGCGGCGCAGGAGCGCCTTGCGGGTGGGGCCGAATTCGCGCGCCAGTTTTGCCACGAACGCTATTGCCTGTGGGGTCAATATCTCGGCGTATTCCGGCGTGACGGGGCCGAGGATTGAAATGCCATCGGGGTAGGAAGTGTTTTTCGTCATGGCGTGCACCTCACGATTGGTACTTTATATTCTGCGTGTCCATTTCCACCTGTCATTCTGCCCAGAAAATCCGGACGCCGGGGCTTGCCCCGGGGCCCGCAGCAAGCTGCGACGTCCGGTTTGTAACAGGCTTAGTGAAACTGTGCCTCTTCAGTAGAACCCTTGAGCGCGATGGTGGACGCGCCTTCGCCCGCGATGGTCAGCGTCACCTCGTCGAAATAGCCGGCCCCGACCTCGCGTTGGTGTTTGGTGGCGGTGTAGCCGTGCTGTTCCGCGGCGAACTCCCGGGCCTGGAAGTCGGCGTAGGCCGCCATGCCGCGGTCGCGGTAGTCGCGCGCCAGTTCGAACATGCTGAAGTTGAGGGCGTGGAAGCCGGCCAGAGTGACGAACTGGAACTTGTACCCCATTTCGCCCAGCTCGGCCTGGAACCTGGCGATGGTGGCATCGTCCAGCTTCTTCTTCCAGTTGAACGAAGGCGAACAGTTGTAGGCCAACAACTTGCCGGGGAACCTGGCGTGGATGCCTTCGGCGAAACGCCGGGCTTCTTCCAGGTCTGGTTCTGCAGTTTCGCACCAGATCATGTCAGCGTACGGCGCATAGGCCAGGCCGCGCGCAATGGCCTGTTCGACCCCGGCCCTGCAGCGGACAAAGCCATCGGGGGTGCGCTCACCGGTGGAGAACGGCTTGTCGTTGGGATCGGCGTCGGACATCAGCAAGGTGGCGCCGTTGGCGTCGGTGCGGGCGACCAGAATGGTGGGTACATCCATCACATCCATGGCCAGCCGGGCAGCTACCAGGTTGCGCACTGCGATGGAGGTGGGTATCAGCACTTTGCCCCCCATATGGCCGCACTTCTTTTCGGATGAGAGCTGGTCCTCCAGGTGGATCCCGGCCGCACCTGCCTCGATATAGGCCTTGACGATCTCGAAGACGTTCAGCGCGCCCCCGAAGCCGGCCTCGGCGTCGGCGACGATGGGCGCAAACCAGTAGATGTCTCCCTTGCCCTCTTGAGTCTGGATCTGGTCGGCCCGGCGCAGGGTGTTGTTGATGGCGCGCACCAGGGCAGGACCGCTGTTCGCCGGGTACAGGCTCTGGTCGGGGTACATCTGGCCGGCCAGGTTGGCATCGGCCGCCACCTGCCATCCGCTCAGGTAGATCGCCTTCAACCCGGCGCGCACCATCTGCATGGCCTGGTTGCCGGTCAGTGCGCCCAGCGCATGCACGTAGGGCTCGGTGTGAAGCAACTCCCACAGCCGTTTTGCGCCCATCTCGGCCAGGGTGTACTCGATCTTGATCGAGCCCCGTAACCGCACCACATCCTCGGGGGAGTAGGGGCGGACAATCCCCTGCCAGCGTGGGTTGGTCTGCCAGTCGTGCGCCAGCTCCGCGGCAGTCTTGAGGTGAGGCATGGGTCAGTCTCCTTTCTTTGTGAGCTTAAGAGGCTTAAGTTACTGACCCCAGTATAACGCGACGCGTCATAAACGTCAAGACCAAAATCCAGGGATATTTGCGTCCGGGATCACCCGGGCGTCGCGTCCAGTAGATCAGGAGCACAACATCTGAACCGCTTGTGCTGGGGATAGGGAAAAAGGTCCATCACCTCGCCCGCCCTGAGCCGGGCCTGCATCTGCCGCCACCACGACACGTCGAAGAGGTCGCCGTGGGCGGCGACGAAGGCGTCCCGCAGCCGGGGCTCCAGCCCCAGGAAGGAGGGGAATTCCTCCGGGAAGACATCGTTGTCCGCCACCGAAAACCAGGGCTGCGCATCGCCGAGACCCCCATAACCGTCGTAATCCGGCGGGAAGCGGCGAAAATTGCAGTCGGTCAACAAGCATAGCTCATCATAGTCGTAGAAGACGACGCGGCCGTGGCGCGTCACCCCGAAGTTTTTGATGAACAGGTCACCGGGGAAGATGTTGGTGGCCGCCAGGTCTTTGATCGCCTGTCCGTAGTCCAGGACGGCGGCGGTGGCAGCATCGGGGCTGGCTGTGCGCAGGTAGAGGTTAAGGGGGGTGATCCGGCGTTCGGTGTACAGATGTTTGATGTCCACGGTATCGCCCATGAGCGAAACGGTCTGGCTGCAGGTAGCCAGCAGCTCCTGGAGTGCCTCTTCGGTGAAGCGCGCGCGGTCGAAGGCCAGGTGCTCGAACTCCTGGGCGTCAATCAGCCGTCCGGCGCGATCGCGTCTAAACACCAACTGGTAACGGCCAAGGACGTCTGAGCGCGTAGTGCGTTTGGGAAATGGGAAGCTGTCCTTGATGACTTTGAAGACCACGTCGAAAGAGGGCATGGTGAACACAGTCATCACCATGCCTTTTTCCCCTGGCGCCAGCTGAAACCGGTCGTCGGTGTTCTGCAAGTGGCAGTAGAGGTCGCGATACAGCTCTGTCTTGCCGTGTTTGTTGTAGCCGATGGCGGTATACAGCTCGGCCCGGCGCTTCCAGGGCATGATCTGCTTCAGAAAGTCAACCAGCCGGTAGGGGCACTCCGTTTCAACATGGAAATAGGAGTGGGTGAAGCTGAAAACAATGCTGATTTCGTCCTCGGTCAGAAGCACGGTGTCCGCATAGATGCCACGCGGCCCGTTGAGCAACGGGATCACCAGTGGATTCATGGCGCCGGCAGCTCGGATCCGCCCGATCAGGTAGGCCCCCTTGTTCCGAAAGAACACGCTTTTGATCAGTTCGATGGCCTCAAAGTGGGGGTGGCCCCAGCGCACCCGGAGGTGTTCCGCCATCCCGGCAGCGACCAGGCGGGCATCACGGTTCAGATCCTCGAAGGCCACGTTGAAGCGGGTGTCCTTGAGCAGCCGCCGGACGGCGTCAACGAGGTCGCCTTCGTATGGATACGTCACATACACGCGTTCGCCGGTGCCGGGCGCCACGGCGAAGTCCGAATCCACGAACTCGATGCCCGGATCTACGCCGATGGTCGCGAAGATGCGACGGGTGACCGAGTTGAAGAAGGTCTCGGCCAGCTCGACATCGTTCCGTCCGGCGATCAGGTGCGAGTAGACCCCACGCATGCGGCTCCAGGTCGCCTTATCGCGGAGGTGGGGGCCGAGCGTGCGGCGGGTTTCCTCCACGACACGGTCAACCACACGTTTGTATAGCTCCAGACGCTCGACAGCATCCCGTTCATGGCCGCGCCAGTCGCGCGCCTCGAACCGGCCCTGCGCGCAGCGGGTGAGCCGGAGGAAGGCCCGTTGATACAGCTCGAAGGCGGTAGCGATCGCGTGGGCCGCGTGTTCCGCCTGTCGGGTGAGAGGGATGTCGGATACCATGCCTCTTGTGGCTGGCCTTCTACAGGTTAGTGGTGGGTTCAGTCAGGGATGGATTCTACAAGGTGGGCCCGGGCATGTCAAGATCATGCGCTCCGGTGCCCTGGAGTCATTTGACGATGGCAGGATGCGCTGCTAGAATGGGGATGCCGCGCTGCGTCGTACAGCTTTTCTAAATCGTCGGACGGGCGCTGACGGAAGAGAGCCTATGACTGAGAAGCGAATATACAGGAGAAGCAAAATCGGTTTGGTGCTCGCCGGGGGCGGGATGACGGGCGCCGTGTATGAGATCGGTGCGCTGCGCGCGATTGATGACCTGCTGGTGGATCGGACGGTGAACGATTTCGACGTCTACGTGGGCACCAGCGCCGGCGCGATCGTGGCTTCTTTTCTGGCCAACGGGGTCAGCCCTGAGGAGATGTACATGGCCATCGCTGGCCAGCATCCGACGGTGCCTTCTCTGCGGCGGGAGCATATCTTCAGTTTCAACCAGCGCGAGTTCCTGCGCCGCGGGTTATCGCTGCCGACCAGGCTGGCGCGCACCGTTTTTGACTATGTACGCAATCCGAAGAACAGCACCCTGGTTGATGCGTTATGGTCTTTGACCGACGCCCTGCCCTCGGGACTGTACGACGGGATGGCGTTGGAGCGCTATATGCGCCAGGCGCTGGCAGTCTACGGCGGCGCGAACGATTTTCGCAAGCTGCACAAAGAGCTGTTCATCGTCGCCACCGAGCTGGATTCCGGGGAGCGGGTGGTTTTCGGCACCGATGAGAACTCTCAGGTGCCCATTTCGCTGGCGGTGGCTGCCTCGACGGCGTTGCCGATGCTCTACAAGCCGGTCCGCATCGGCGATCACGAGTACATTGACGGCGGGATGCGGGGGACGGCCAGCCTGGACATCGCCATCGAGCACGGTGCAACGCTGGTGGTGTGCGTCAACCCGCTGGTCCCCTTCGTCAACACCCGGGCCGCAGAAGCCGGGCAGCGCTCGAAAGACGACTTCTTCAGCCGCCGCGGCTTTTCGGCCATCGCGTCTCAGGTGTCTCGCATTACCACGCATTCCGGGCTGCGTTACCAGATCAAACAGCTTCGTCGCCAGCACCCCGAGGTGGATATCATCCTGATCGAGCCGCAGCCCGACGACCACCTCCTGGCCTTCGGCAACATCATGCGCTATGCTGAGCGGCTGGCCATTGCCCGGCACGGCTTCGAGTCGGTGACGTTGGATCTGGCGGAGGATTACCAGTTCTACAAGGAGACGCTGGCCAGGCACGGGATCCCGCTCAGCCGCCGGCTGGTGATCGAAGAGCTGGCAGAGATCCAGAAGTCGGGCTACGATCCGAAGGTGATCGAGCGGATCCTGGAGGCGCGCAAACCCCAATGCGACGAGTCGAACCGCGACTCGCCCTTCTGCAAGCTGTCCCGCGCGTTGGCCGAATTGGAGCTAGAGCTGGACCGCCGCGCCCTGGAGCGCATGTGAACGGGGCAGTCTAGGCCGCGCTGCGTTGCGCACAGCGCTCGTCAGGGTCACACAATACGTGGCCTTGTAATTTGCCGTGTATAGGGAGCCAGGCACCTGGAAAGGTGCCTGGCTCCAGTTTTTGCGCTTTACCGGTAAGCGCTAAACCGCAAGATACGGCCTTCGACGACCGGAGCAACGGGTGAATTGATCCCGATGTACTCGGCCACCGCATCTGCCATCACAGCCCCCGCGTCATAGGGATTGATGGCCTTGTTGAGGAACACACTGTAGCCGTCTCCCCCGCGACGCAGGAAGTCGTTGGTCACCACCTTGTAGATGGCGTTCCTGTCCAACGGCCGATACAGGCCGTCCGGGCCGCGCACCTGCACGGCGACGATGCGGGCGCCGGCCGGGCGGGTGGGATCAAAGATGTAGCGCATGCCACCCACCTGAGGGAAGCGGCCATCTCCCAACTGCCACCGGCTGACACCGTTTTCCAGTGCCGCCCATAGGTCCTCACCCCGCAACTGCATGGTCGCGATGAGGTTGCCGAACGGCAACACCTCCAGCACCTGTCCCATGGTGACATTGCCGGCCGGGATGCTGGCCCGAATACCGCCGCCGTTGGTGATGCACACCTCGGTGCCCTCGGCCTTCGTCTTCCACAGCAAGGCATCGCAAATCAGGTTGCCCAGGTTGGTCTCCCGGCTGCGGACGATCGCCCGTGTCCCCTCCAGTCGGACGCTGCTGCTGCCGATGACGGTGGCCTTCAACTGTTCGATCGGCTGCGCAAACAATGCCACATCGGCTGCGATGGCGGGATCCTCTGCAAAGCTGGTGTCAATGAAGATCGGGGCGCCTACATAGCCGGCGATTTTGCCGTCAGCCGTAAAGCTGACATCAAGCCGGCCCAGCCATTTGCCCCATTCGAATGCCGAGACGACCAGCACAGTCTCGCCCGACGGGGAGGTCACAATCGTGGGATACGGGCCGACGGCACCGGGCATCGGGCCCAACGGGGTATGGCTGTGCCCGCCGATAATGACATCAATGCCGTTCACGGCAGCGGCCAGCTCCAGATCATAGACGTACCCCAGGTGCGTCAGGGCGACGATCTTGTTGATCCCCATGCCCTCCAGCACAGCGACGGTGGCGGCAGCCGCTGCAACCGGATCTTCGAAGAGCACGTTGGGACCCGGGCTGGAGATGAAGACGGTGTCCGGCGTGGTCAGGCCGAACACGCCGACCTGTTCGCCCCCAACCGTGAGGATGGTATAGGGCTGGATCAGCCCGGCCAGCGCTGGGTCGGCGGAGGCGTTGATGTTCGCGCTCAAGACGGGGAAATTGGCCTTCTGGATGAAGTTCGCCAGCGCCGCAGGCCCTGAGTCGAACTCGTGGTTGCCGATGGCCATCGCCTGATAGCCCAACGCGTTCATGAAGTAGGCCTCCTCTTCGCCCTGCCATTGGTTGAAGAAGAGGGTGCCCTGGAAGGCGTCCCCGGCGTCCAGCAAGAGGACATTGCCGCCTTCTGCTTTGACCTGCTGGATGGCTGTGTAACGTCGCGCCACCCCGCCCTGAAGCTGTCCGGATACCACGAACGATTCGAGGCGGGCATGGGTGTCATTGGTGTGCAAGAACGTGATCGTGATGGGCTCAGCCGCCGAGGCGGTTGGCAAACTTGTGAGGACGAGGATCAACAAGATGAGGGACGACCAGATGGAAATTCGTTTTGTTCTGCTCATGGGAGTCTCCTTTCGGTTGGGATATTCTACTTGGGGGTTATCGGGATGGCAAAACCGACCCCGATAACCCCTGTTGCAAGAAGTTCTCTGTCCTACGGCTGTGCGGTGGGCCCGTTGCCCTGCGCCCACGCCGGCGCAGCCAGCGTCAGCAGCAGAGCCAACAACAACAAGATGCCGAGAAGACGCGAGGAACGATACAGATACATAAGAAGAGCCTCCTTTTCAGAATAAAAATGACAAACCCCGAGTCACCTTTGTGGCCTGAACATGCAGGCCTGTACCTGGCGGACCTCCGAAAAGAAGAACGAGAGCGGACTGTAGCTGCGCACAGAATTGAGGATATTATAGGCAAGAACTCTCTGCGCGCAAATGTAGAAATACGAGATTGCAACGCTCGGGGTTTCAGCCTCTGGAGCGAATACCTGCACGTCCCGGCGGTACCCGTCCCAGCGCACGGACGGTGGCGGCCGGGTCGTTGGTGAGGACGGCATCGCAACGCAACAGGCGGTAGAGCCAAAGCCGGCCGTCGGGGGTGGGATCCAGCGGCGCGACGAGCTGGCCCCGGCGGTGGCCGATGGCAACGTAGAAGGGGTTGATCAGCAGTAACGGCCAGAACGGCCCCAGCAGACGGGCGTGAGCTGGCGGCCAGGGATTGGCGATAGTGATGAAGCCGGCGGGGATGTCGGGCGCCACCGCAGCTACTGCCTGCACGCGCGGCAGATGGAACGAGAGGACTACCGTGCGCTCACGCACGCCGCGCTGTGTCAGCTCCTCGACCAGTTGCCGGCACACCTCGGGTTCCAGGAAGCGATCGGTCTTCAACTCCAGCGCCAGCGCCACGTCCGGCGGCGTGATCTGACATAGTTCGGCCAGGGTCGGCACCCGTTCGGCGGCGAACTCGGGGCGGCCGTAACCGGCGCTGAGGGCCTTGATCTGCGCCAGGGTCATCTCCGCCACGGCGCCCGTCCCGTCGGTGGTGCGGTCCACCGTCCCATCGTGGATGCACACGAAGACCCCGTCGGCGGTGACGTGGAGGTCGGTCTCGATGATGTCTGCGCCGTCGGCCAGGGCGCGGCGAAACGCAGCCAGGGTGTTCTCGGGGCACGCAACCTGGTTGCCCCGATGGGCCATGACATAAGGCTTGGGTTTGCCGGGCAGGACCAGTGGCCGGGAGGTGCTCATCAGCTCGCCCCGAGCTCTACAGCGATCACGTCGTAGTAAGTGCCGGCTCCGAAGCCGTCGAAGAGGACGTGGTCGCCGGGTGCCAGAGACCTGAGCTTGCGCAGAAAAGCAATCATGGCCGAGGCGGCGCTGACGTTGCCGAAGTCGTTCAGCAGCCACGGCATGGGCAGGCTGATCCCCTCCTTTTCCAACTGCTTGGCCTTGAGCTGGTTGATCTTGAAGTTGGCGTGGTGGGCGATGGCCACTGCCAGCCCCTTGCCGGGGAGGGACATCCGGCTCATGCGTTCCTGGTACGCGCGGTAAACGCTGCGCACTGCGGAAACGCCGTTGCGAACGAAGAGCTTGACCATGCCCATCGGCCCGGCCATGATTACCGAGTTGGCGTCGTCGTGCGGCTCGTGCATCAGGCCGGCTACGCGATAGCTGCACGGTGCCGTTTGCGTCACCTCGACGAGCGTTTCTTTGCCGCCAGTCCGGCCGGAATGGGGGTAGGCCATGCGCACCTGCAACATGCCTTCTGCGTCGAACGCCTCATAGGCGCCTCCCGCCAGGAATTGCATGGTGCGGCCGGGGATCACGCCGAAAATCCCGGCGCCGTTGCCGAAGAGCTGCAACGCCTGCCGGTCAAAGGTTCGCTTCATGACCCGGCTGAGCCCCTCGATGCCGCCCACCAGCACCTTCTTGCCGGCCAGTTGTCGGGCCAGGCTCCCGGCCAGCGGGGCGCCGGTCGCCAGTTCCGGGTTCAGAGCCAGGTTCAGGCTCCCCACAGCGCCGTCGCATGCTTTGTGGACGGTGACTTTCAGCGCGGATTCCCGGATGCCGGCCTGGGCGGCAATGCGTTCTGTGTAGTCCGGCGAAGCGGGCGTGGTGATCCCCAACAGCACGGCGTCCACCTCGGCGGGCTCCCAACCGCAGGCATGACAGGCCTCCACCAGGTAGCGCCTGCCCACCTCCACCTCTACGGCCAGGTGCTCTTCCTCGGTCATCGCCGGCACGTGATGACGGTAGAGAAAGCCGAGCTCGGCCAGGTTCAACCGCTCTTCTTCGCGAAGCGGCTCGCCCAGATGTTCCTCCACGACCCGCACCAGCGTCTCGTTGTCGCAGGCCGGCCCCCATGCGCCGTAGGCGCCGCCGATCCCAACCTGGGGATGGGAGACGCGCTCGATGCCGATGGGCACGCCGGGGCCGATGGGGATTTCGTCCACCTGGACGCCGGGGCGATCGAAAAAGGAAGTGGTCGGTTCGACCTGTTGGGATGGTGTTGTCGTTTCCTGCATGGGTTTCTTTCTGATCCTTTGGGTATGGAAATCTGGTGCGCGATGACGGTACAATGCACCTACAATAACACGCCTTGAACGCCGAAGTTGCGCTCGATTTTCACGCGGTGATATTTGACACGAAAACGGTTTCGTGCTATTTATCGAATACCGAAATCGTTTTAGATCGCTGGATCATGGCGGCTCCATGGCCATTACGATTGAAGATGTCGCTCGCCAACTGGATCTCTCGGTGTCCACCGTATCCAAGGCGCTGAACGACTACCCGGATGTCTCCCCTGAAACCAGGAAGCGCGTCCTTGAGGCGGCAGCACAACTGGGCTATCATCCCAGCGCGGCCGCGCGCAGTTTGCGGAAGCACCGCACCGAGCGGATCGGCGTAGTGAACCCCACCATGTCGTATAACTACGACTATTTCATGGAGCTTTTGCGTGGGGTTACGGTAGCGGCCGAGCGCGCCGATTACAACCTGGTGTTGTACACCAACATCCACAACCAGCCGCAACGTTTACAGAGGATCTGTCGCGCGCGCGAGGTGGACGGGGTCATCTTGATGGGCGCCGACGACATGTCCGGGGCCATAGAGGCCTTCATGGCTGAGGACCTGCCGCTGGTGGTGCTGGGGCGGTGCGAAGAACGGCCGGACGTGTCGTACATCGCGCCGGATGCGGTTGCGGGCGGTGTGCTGGCCACCCGGCATCTGATCGAGTTGGGCCACCGGCGCATCGGTTTCATCACATCCACTCTCGATGTGAAGACGTGCGACGACCGCCTGGCCGGCTATCAGCACGCGCTGGCGGAGGCGGGCATACCTTTTGACCCGACGCTAATCGCAGTAGCGCCTTTCGAGCCCGGAGGCGGTTGTCGGGCTATGGAAGCCTTGCTACGCCTGTCGTCCCCGCCCACCGCGATCGTGGCCATCAGCAACACGGTGGCACAGGAGGCCATGCGTGCCCTGGCAGATTACGGTCTGCATGTGCCGGAGGATGTCGCCGTCGTGGGGTTCGATGACACCTGGTTGTCGCTGATCAGCGTCCCGCCGCTGACCTCGGTGCGGCAGCCCCTGTTTGAGATGGGGATGCAGTCGGTGGAGATGCTGTTGGCCCGCATCGCGCAGCGCGACCAGCCCGTCCAGCGTATCGTCTGTCCGGTCACCCTGGTGCCGCGTGAGTCTACGAGCGAACCGGCGAATCGGCGAATCGGCGAATCGGCGAATCACGAATCGGCGAATCGGTACGCAGTACGGAATACGCAGTAGGAAATCCTATGCCATTCACACACCAATCCAACGCCCTGATCTGGCGGGGCGGGCACGAGACGGTGCGCATCGAGCCGTGGGGCGCGGACAGCCTGCGCGTGCGCGCCACCCACGCGGCCGAGATACGCGATGATCTGCCCGGCGCCCTACTGCCGCCCGCGGCGGTCCAGGCTGAGATCGCAGTGGGGCGGGAGGTCGCCAGCATCCGCGCCGGCCGGTTGCGCGCCGATGTGTCCGCCGAGGGACAGATCAGCTTTTCCGATACTGTGACCGGCATGCCGCTGCTGGCCGAGCCGGCCCCGCGCTTCATCCGGCCGCCGGCGCGCGGGTTCAAGCCCCTGGGCAGCGACCTGTACCGCATTTCGGCCGAGTTCCAGCCTGCGGAGGGGGAGCGTTTCTACGGCCTGGGCCAGCACCAGCACGGCCTGTTGGACCAAAAGGGCTGCGTGGTTGACCTCTGGCACCGCAACACCGAGGTCAGCATCCCCTTCCTGGTCTCCAGCCGCGGCTACGGCTTCCTGTGGCACAACCCGGCCGTCGGCCGCGTGGAGCTGGGCCGCAACGCCACGCGCTGGATGGCCGAGGCGGCCCGGCAGATGGACTATTGGGTCACGGCCGGTTCCTACCGTGAGATCATGGCGCACTATGCCGATGCCACGGGCCATGCGCCTATGTTGCCCTCGTGGGCTGCGGGCTTCTGGCAGTGCAAGCTGCGCTATCGCACCCAGGAGGAGCTGCTCGAGGTGGCCCGTGAGTACCACCGTCGCGGCTTGCCGCTGGACGTCATCGTCGTGGATTTCTTCCACTGGACGCGGATGGGCGAGTGGCGCTTCGACCCGGCCGCCTGGCCCGACCCCGCAGCCATGGTGCGCGAGCTGGAGGCGCTGGGGGTCAAGCTGATGGTCTCGATCTGGCCGGCAGTGAATCCGGCCGCGGAGACCTATGAGGAGATGGAACGCCGCGGGCTGCTGGTGCGCGCCGAGCGGGGTCAGCCCGTCCACATGGCCTTTACCGACGTCGGGGCCAACGGGCCGGTGCACCTGCGTTACTACGACGCCACCCACCCGGAGGCGCGGCGCTTCATCTGGGAGCGGGTGCGGGAGGGCTATTACCGCCACGGGATCAGGGTCTGGTGGTTGGACGCGTGCGAACCAGAGGTCTACCCGCCGGACCACGAGAACCTGCGCTACCACCTGGGCAACGGGCTGGAGGTGGCAGGCCTCTATCCGCTGCTGCACCAGCAGGGGTTCTGGGAAGGGATGCGAGCCGAGGGAGAGACCGAGATCGTGACCCTGTGCCGTTCGGCCTGGGCCGGCAGCCAGCGTTACGGCGCAGCCGTGTGGTCGGGCGACATCCCCTCCACCTTCGAGGCGCTGAAAGCGCAGGTGGCCGCCGGGTTGAACATGGGCCTCAGCGGCATCCCGTGGTGGACCACCGATATCGGCGGCTTCCACGGCGGCGATCCGGCCGACCCGACCTTCCGCGAGCTGATCGTGCGCTGGTTCCAATACGGCGTCTTCTGCCCGCTCTTCCGGCTGCATGGCTTTCGGCTGCCGACGGAGGGGTGGGACGCAGGCGGCCCCAACGAGCCCTGGTGTTTCGGCGATGAGGCGTACGCCATCATCCGAGAGCTGCTGTTCCTGCGGGAACGGCTCAAGCCTTACATCGGGCGCCAGATGGCCGCCGCATCCGAGACCGGCGCGCCGCCCATGCGGCCGCTGTTCTTCGATTTCCCCGACGACGCGGCGTGCTATGAGATCGAGGATCAGTTCATGTTCGGGCCGGACATCCTCGTGGCGCCGGTGCTGGAGGAGGGCGCAGTCAGCCGGCGGGTTTATCTGCCGCGTAACGTGGTGTGGTATGATGTATGGACCGGCGACGCACACGATGGCGGGGTGACGTTGGAGGCCGATGCGCCGCTGGCGCGCATCCCGGTCTACGTGCGGGATCGGGCGTTGGTGGCGGTATTTTCGGGGTTGGTATCCACGTGAGCTTCTACATCGGCCGGCGGTTGTTCCTCAGGGCGCGCTTGAAGGCAGTGTGCGAGGATTTGTGCGCGCGCTTGCGGGGCCGACCGGCCGACTTGCTGCCGTTCAATGTGCTGATTCGTGAGCTGCAGGGCTATGAACGCGTGCGCTTGCCGGGGGTGCAGTCCATCCCGCTGGACAGAATCGTCGGCAGCACCGGTCGTTATCGCGACTTCACACGGCATTTCTGGCCGCGCAGCGAGGTGAACATGGATCGGTGGGTGCGCGTTGATGTGGCGATGGCCGACCTCGTCGGGTTGCCTCCCATCCAGGTGTTTCAGGTCGGCGGAGTCTATTTCGTCTCGGACGGCAACCATCGGGTCTCGGTGGCCCGCGCCAGCGGCTTCAAGGAGATCGAAGCTTACGTGACGCGCATCATGGCCGACGTGGATCTGGAGCCCGGTGACTCGCTGGAGCAGGCGCTGGAGAAAGTGAAGCGCGCCCGCGCGATCCACTGAGATCGGACACCGCAGCCTGCTGCGGCCCGTGGCAAGCCCCGGCGTCCGGTGATTTGGGAGTGACGATGATTATTGACGCTCACGTCCACTACACCCCGCCATCCCTGGCGGCCGACCTGGACGCGTTCATCGCGGCCGAGCCGTTCTGGGGGCAGATGCTGGCGCCCCGGCCCCGCGGGCAGAGCCTCCAGGGCTGGGCCACGGCCGAGCGGATGATCGCCGACATGGACGCGGCCGGCGTGGACAGGGTTATCCTGATGGGCGAGTACCGCCGCTCGCACGAGGGGTGCGTGGCGCGCAACGACCAGGCGCTGGAGATCATCCGCCGCTGGCCCGACCGGGTGAGCGCGTTCGCAGTGGTGCAACCCAAGGCCGGCCAGGCCGCGCTGGACGAGCTGGCGCGCTGCCTGGACGGCGGTATGATCGGCGTGGGCGAGCTGGGCCCCTATGGCCAGGGCTACCGGCTGGACGACCCCGACTTCCTGCGGCTGGTCGAGGCGTGCGTCGGCTACGGCATCCCGCTGAACCTGCACACCAACGAGGAGGTCGGCGGCTTCTATCCCGGCAAGGCGACCACGCCGCTGCGGGACTACTATCGGCTGGCAAGCCGCTATCCGGAGCTGAAGCTGATCCTTGCGCACTGGGGCGGCGGCCTGTTCTTCTATGAGCTGATGCCCGAGGTGCGGCGGACGCTCCGCAACGTCTGGTACGACATGGCCGCGTCGCCGCTGCAGTACCCGACGCGCGCGATCTTCGACGTTGCGCTGCGCTGTGTGGATCATCGCAAGTTGCTCTACGGATCGGATTACCCGCTGCGGCTCTATCCCCGGCGCCAGGCCGAGCCCGACTTCCGGCCCTTCCTGGCCGAGATCGCTGCGCTGGAGCTGCCGGGCGACGTGCGTGGGGACATCCTGGGCGGGAACGCAGCGCGGCTGTTGGGACCTACCCCCCCATCCCCCCTCCCTGCGAGGGAAGGGGGTGGAGCAGCCCCCCCTCGCCTTGCAGGAAAGGGGCTGGGGGAGAGGTCAGCTGCAGGAGAGGGGCTTGGGGAGAGGTCGGCTGCAGGAGAGGGGCTTGGGGAGAGGTCGGCTGCACGAGAGGGGCTGGGGGAGAGGTCGGCTGCACGAGAGGGGGCAGGGGAAGAGATAACGCCCGCCATGTCCACCGTGTTCGTGGCCGAGGCCTGGCCGGCGACGCGGGCGGTCTTCGAGCGCTACGGCATTCCCTGGCACGACAGCCCGGTGCCGTTTTGGGAGCCGATCAGCCAGGCGGCCGCAGCGCGGGGCCTGGGGCCGGAGGCGGTGGCGCGACTGGTGGCGGAGTTGAACGAGGCGGTCGAAAATCGTCCGGAATCGAGGCTCTAGCCGGTCTCTCTGGACCGCGCACGTAACCGGCTAACGCCTCGACTCCAGGATTCTTGTCAGCGGAGAACACACCTTGATTGAGATCCATGATTTGCGTTCCTATCTTGCCGTCCTCGAAGCCGCCGGGCAATTGGTGCGCATCCGGCGGCCGGTAGCGCTGGACTACGAGCTGGCCGATGTGGCGGCTGCGCTGGAGCGGGCGGGCGGCCCCGCACCGCTGTTCGAGCATGTGATCGCGGCCGACCGGGGCGGCGGGCCGGTAGCTGCCTGGCCCGTCTTCTCATCGGCGGTCGCCAACCAGGCGCGCGCTGCGCTGGCGCTGGGCTGCGAGAAGGGGCAGGTGGTCGAGCTCATGGGCCGCGCGCTCGACCCGGCCAACGCCGTCCCACCGGTGCGCGTAACGGACGCGGCCTGGAAGGCCCACGTTGTCACCGGAGATGATATTGACATAAGAGCGCTTCCTATTCCCATCCACGCAGTCGGCGATGGGGGGCCGTTTATCACCGGTGGCGTCACCGTTAGCAAGGACCCGGTGTCGGGCCGCGGCAACCTGTCGTACAACCGGATGCAGGTGAAAGGGCCGCGGGAGTTCGGGTTCAACGTCAACGAGTGGCGCCATGTGATGCAGTTTCTCAAGCACCAGGAAGCGGCCGACCGTCCGTTGCCCGTCGCCATCGCCATCGGACTGGATCCGGCCATCACCATTGCGGCCGGCGCGCGCTACGACGGCGACGAACTGTGCATCGCAGGCGCGATCCGGGGGGAGGGGGTCAGGGTCTGCCGGGGCGTCACCGTAGATGTGGACATCCCCGCCGAGGCCGAGATCGTGATCGAGGGCTATCTGGCTCCTCATGAGCGCCGGGGCGAGGGCGCGCTGGCCGAGTTCCACGGTTACTTCGGCGAGATCTGGGAGAGCCCGGTGTTTCACGTCACCGCGGTCTGCTGGCGCGATGACCCGATCTACCAGACCATCATCCCCGGCTGGAACGAGCACGTCTACGTGGGCAACGTGCTGCCGCGGGAGCCGTTGCTGCTGAAGTTCGTCCGCCATGTGAGCAAGAACGTGACCGGACTGCACATCCCGCCGTACTCCAGCGGGTTCAGCGCAATCATCGCGCTCAACAAGACCAACCCCGGCGAGCCGAAGAACGTGGCCCTGGCGGCCATGACCGCGCACGTCAACATCAAGTGGGTGATCGTGGTGGATCCCGACGTGGACATCTACGACCCGGCGGATGTGCTGTGGGCGCTCAACACGCGGGTGGACTGGAGCCGGGACATCTTCCTGGTGCCCGGCGCGCAGGGCCACGAGATGGACCCCACCGCCGACATGCGCGGGGTCCACGCCAAGATCGGGATTGACGCAACCTTCGACAAAGGCCGCCGCGACTACGCCGGCCGCGTGCGCTATGCGCCGGTGGACTTGAGCAGGTATCTATGAACAGCAAAGAACGGGTTGCGCTGGCTTTCGCACATCGGGAAGCCGATCGGGTGCCGATTTTCGAGCTGACCATTGACAACCCGACCGCCGAGCGCGTCCTGGGCCGGCGGTCGTTGGGCGGCTTCGGCGGCTGGTCGCGCGGCCTGATGCAGAACCAGGCGCTGATCGAGGGCCGCTACGCCGAGTATTGGCAGCAGCGCACAACCGACGAGATGGAACTTTATCGGGCGCTGGACCTGGACGTCTACCCGGGCCCTGGGCCGCTCCCGGTGAACCCCCTGGTGCCGGAACAGATCGGCGAGTACGAGTGGCGGTTCGAGGATCGGGCCAGCGGCTGGTGGAGCGTGTGTCGCTACGCGCCGGAGAGCGACACCTACGATGAGGTGGATTCGTCTCTGCGGGTGGGCGGACTGGCGGCGTTGGCAAGGTTGACCGAGTCGTTGGAGGCTACACCGCTTGATCTGGAGCTGTGGGATTTCAGCCAGGTGGATCGGGTGCTGGCCGAGATGGGCTCGGAACGCTGCGTGATGGTCCACGCCGATGTGGAGATCGGATCCACCTACTGTTGGGCCGAGACCTTCCTGATCGGCCTGGTGGAGGCGCCTGACCTGATCCACCGTTACCTGGACGCACGGTTGCGCTTGCAGCTTTTCCTGCTGGAGGCGTTGCTGGAGCGCGGCGTGGGCGGGGTGGAGGGCGGTTACGATTGGGCCTCGGCCAGGGGCCCTCTCTTCTCCCCGCGGCATTTTCGCAAGTTCGTGTTCCCCCGGCTCAAACGGATCACCGACCTGTGCCACCGTTTCGGGGTGCCCTACGTGAAACACACCGACGGCAACATCAACAGCTTGCTGGACGACATGGTCTCGGCCGGTGTGGACGCGTATCAGGCCATCGAGCCGCGGGCAGGCATGGACCTGGCGCGGCTCAAACGGGACTACGGCGAGGTGCTGACCCTCATCGGCAACGTGGATTGTTCAACGGTGCTGGTGGAAGGCCCGGTCGAAGCCGTGCGCGCCCAGACCGAATGGGTGATTCGCACCGCGGCGCCCGGCGGTGGGTTCCTGCTCTCGACCAGCAACTCGGTCCATCCGGGCGTAGTGCCGGAGTACTATCTGGCGATGCTGGAGACGGCCCGGCAGGTGGGGAACTATCCGATTCGTTGAACATAGGGAGCAGCGGCTTATGCAGATCATTATGCCCAAATTGGGCCTCACCATGACCCATGGCACCATCACAGAATGGCTCAAGGCTCCTGGCGACGCAGTGCGGGCCGAGGAACCTCTGTGTACCTATGAGACCGAAAAGGTCACCCTGGAGCTCCCCGCGCCCGAGGACGGCGTGCTGGTGGAGATCCTGGTGCCGGCAGGGACCACTGTGCCGGTGGGGACGCCGGTTTGCGAGTTTCGGACAGCCAGGGAGCAGGAGGCAGGGGACAGAGGTCAGGGGTCAGGGGTCAGGGGACAGGAGGCAGGGGTCAGCGTTCAGGCTTCGATCACGGGAGCTGTCTATGCTACGCCCAAGGCCCGGGCGCTGGCGCGCGAGCTCGGCATAGACCTGAGGGGCATAGCCGGCAGCGGTCCCGGGGGACGGGTGCAGGCGGCCGATCTGGCTTCTTATCCGCAGGCTCCTTCTCCTGGCTTCCTGCAAGAGAAGGAAGCGGCGTTGCAGGAGGTGAAGGGTGAGGTGAAGGCCACTCCCCTTGCCCGCCGCATTGCCGCGGCCGAGGGCATTGACTTGACCCGTGTGACCGGCACAGGCCCTGAGGGCATGATCACGCGGGAAGACGTGGAGGCGGTGGCCAGGCGTCAGGAGGCAGTGGTCAGGGGACAGGAGGCAGGGGTCAGGGGACAGGAGGCAGGGGTCAGGAGGCAGTACGCAATACGCAGTACCGAATACGCCTCCCCAACCGAGACGCTCCTGCCCCACTCTACGCTTCGTCGCACCATTGCCGAGCGGATGACGCAGAGCGCGTTCACCGCGCCGCACGTCACCCTGTTCACCGAGGCCGAGGCCACCAACCTGGTCGCGGCGCGAGCACAGCTCAACGCCGAGCTCTCCTTCCCCACCGCCGCAGCGGGGGGGACCGGAGGGAGCGGCCTCCCCACCGCCACAGCGGGGGGGACCGGAGGGGGGGCCAAGATCTCCTACAACACCCTGCTCGCTGCGCTGGTCGCCAGGGCGTTGCGGGAGCACCCACACCTCAACGCACGGTGGGAGCCGGACGGCATCCGCCTGCTGGCCGACATCAACATCGCCCTGGCCGTAGACACCGAGCGCGGGCTGATGACGCCGGTGCTGCGCAACGTTGACAGGCTGAGCCTGACCGAGATCCAGCGCGGCTATGAACAATTGATTGCCCGTGCCCTGGCCGGTAAGTCGCTGCCCGACGACTTCGCAGGCGGCACTTTTACCATTACCAATCTGGGCAACCTGGACGTAGACGGCTTCACCCCTATCATCAACCCGCCGCAGGCTGCAATCCTGGGCGTGGGTCGCATCATCGAGAAGCCGGTCGCGCGCGACGGCGCCGTGGTCATCCGGCCCATGATCACCCTCAGCCTGAGCTTCGACCATCGCATCGTGGACGGCGCGCCCGCAGCCAGGTTCCTGCAGCGGGTGAAGCAGTTGGTGGAACGGCCGATGGCGTTGTTGTTGGGGTGAGCGAATCAGCGAATGGCGAGTCAGCGAATGGCGAATCAGCGAATCAGCGAATGGCGAATCAGCGAACAGTGAGTTCTATACTCATCGAAAACGGCACGCTGCTCTTTCACGACGGCCAACGCCTGATCGAGCAGGTCGGTTGGCTGGCGGTCGAAGGCGATCGTATTGCAGCTGTAGGCGCGGGCGAAGCGCCGGACGAACGGCGGGCACGCGCCGGTCGTGTGATCAACGCGCGGCACATGGCGGTGCTGCCCGGCCTGGTCAACGGTCACACACACCTGTCGCAGACCTTTCTGCGTGGGCTGGCGGACGACCGGCCGCTGCTGCGCTGGCTCAGGGAGGTCATGTGGCCCGCACAGGCTGCCATGACCCCGGAGGATATGTACCTGGCCGCCAAGCTGGGCCTGGTGGAGAATCTGCGTTGCGGCGTCACATGGCTGGTGCAGCACCACAAGCTGCCTGGCCGTGAGCACGTGGACGCCGCCTGCCGTGCCGCAGCCGAGGTCGGCATCCGCATGACCCTGGCCCGCGGCTGGGTGGACCTGGGCCCTGCCGCCGAGCCGCTGGACGCGATCCTGGCCGAGATGCAGTGGCTCTACGAGACCTGGCACAATCCGCAATCCCCAATCACTCTCGCCTCCGGCCCCCTCGCCCCCTGGCGCTGTTCCGACGACGCCATGCGCGAGATCACCGCATTGGCCCGTTCCTGGGGCGCGCCCACCCACATCCACGTGGCCGAGGCGCAGGACGAAGTGGAGATGATGCTGGCGCGCTGCGGCAAGCGACACATCGAATGGCTGGCCGACCTGGGTTGCCTGGGCCCGGACACAGAACTCGTCCACGCCGTGCACGTGACCGACGCGGAGCTGGATCTCATCGCTGCGTCCGGTGCCACGGTGGTGCACTGTCCGACCTCCAACATGTATCTGGCCTCGGGCGCTGCGCCGGTGCGCAAGATGCTGGATCGCGGCATCCCGGTAAGGCTCGGCACCGACGGCTCCGGCTCGAACAACTCGCAGGACCTGCTGGAGTGCGCCAAGATCGCGGCCCTGCTGGCCAAGCACGCAACCGGGGACGCACAGGCGCTCTTGCCGGGGGATGTGGTGGGGATGGTGACGCGGGGACGCGGGGATGCGGAGAGGGGGAGACGTGGAGACGCGGGGACGCGGGGACGCGGGGATGCGGAGAGGGGGAGACGCGGAGACGCGGGGACGCGGGGACACGGAGACGCGGGGACGCGGGGACGCGGAGACGCGGGGACGCGGGGACACGGAGACGCGGGGACGCGGGGACACGGAGACGCGGGGACGCGGGGACACGGAGACGCGGGGACGCGGGGACGCGGGGAATTGGTGGCTGGCGCGGTGGCGGATATTACCATCGTAGATCTGAACAATCCCCGCTGTCAACCGGTGCACAGTGCGGCATCGGCGCTGGTTTACAACGCCAGCGGTGCAGATGTTCACACCGTCATCGTCGGTGGCGAGATCCTGGTGGACGGAGGGCGGGTAACCGTCGTAGATGAGGAAGCGCTCATGGAGCAGTGCCGCCTTGCGGCAGCGGCCCTGATGAAACGGGCGGGGATCGAGTAACAAGCGAGGATCGGCAAACGATGCAGATACACTTCACAGCCGATGATTGGTCTCGCGTGGAGCAGGACTGGGCCGCCTGGTGGGCGGGGGAGCTGGGCAGGCCCCTGGTGATGATCGAGCACCTCGAGCCGCCGGCCGATCCGGCGCGAGCTTTTCCCTGTCGCGTGGCGGCCTACTACGGGCTGGAGATATCGGCCGACGACCTGCTCGACCTTTATGAGGCGAAGTTGGCCGCTACCCGCTGGTATGGTGACGCGTTCCCCAAATGGTGGCCAGATTTCGGGCCCGGAGTGACGGCGGCTTTTCTCGGCGCGCAGCTCCATGCGACATGGGACACGGTCTGGTTTGACGTGCCGGAGCCGCTTCCCCTCAGTGCTCTGCCGCCCGCGCGGGACCCGGCCAATCCCTGGTGGCGGCATGTGCGGGCCATCACCCAGCGGGCCGTGGCTCGTTGGGGTGACCAGGTGGCGGTCGGCTACACCGATCTGGGCGGGAACCTGGACATCCTGGCGTCTTTTCGCACAACCCAAAACCTGCTCACCGATCTGCTCGACGCGCCGGACGAGGTGCTTCGCGCAGTGCACGAACTTACCGACCTGTGGCTGGGCTTCTTTCGTGACCTCGACTGCGTCCTGGCAGCGGGCCGGCGCGGCCGCACCCCTTGGGCTGCGCTCTGGGCGCCCGGTCCTTGCTACATGCTCCAGAGCGATTTCGCCTACATGATCTCCCCGCGCATGTTCGAGCGCTTTGTTTTGCCAGACCTGGCCGCGTGCTGCGAGGCGATCGCATATCCCTTCTACCACCTGGACGGCAAGGGGCAGCTTCCCCACCTGGAGATGCTCCTGTCTCTGGAACGTCTCGCCGGCATCCAGTGGATCCCGGGAGAAGGCGCGCCGCCTCCCGAGGCATGGCTGCCGTTGCTGAAGCGCATCCGGGAGCGCGGCAAGCTGTGTCAGTTATACGTGAGCGCAGAGGGTGCGTTGGAGATCGTGCGCGCGTTGGGCGGCAAGGGGTTTGCGCTGTTCATCAACGATGACCTGCCGGAGGACCAGGCGACGGCTCTCTTGGCAGAGGTCGCCCGTGTCAGTAGGGCCGAATGAGCCGTTCGCAGGAGCAATGAATGACAGAACCGATCCTTCATCCTATGACAACTTCTCTTGAAGGCCAGGTGGCCCTGGTCACCGGCGGCGCGGTGCGCGTGGGACGCGTCATCTGCCTGGCGCTGGCCGGCCGAGGGGTGCATGTTGCGTTCACTCACCTGCCCGGTGAACCGTCCGACCAGACCGCCGCCGAGCTCGCAGCGCTGGGCGTCCAGGCGTTGGCGCTGCCACTGGACGTGCGGGAGCCGGGCGCGGCGGCCCGGGTAGTGCAGCAAGTGGTGGACCGCTTCGGCCGGCTGGATATCCTGGTCAACAACGCGTCGGTGTGGCTGCGCGCGCCGTTCCTGGAGATCACGCCCGAAGCGTGGCAGTTGGCGCTGGATGTCAACCTCACCGGCCCGTTCCTGGTGAGCCAGGCCGCCGCGCCGCAGATGCTCAAGCAGGGGTCCGGCCTGATCATCAACATCACCGACCTGTCGGCCTACCAGACCTGGAAGGAGTATGCCCACCACGCGGCCAGCAAGGCCGGGCTGGTCGCGCTCACGCGCGTCATGGCAGCCGAGCTGGCGCCGCACGTGCGCGTCAACGCGATTGCGCCCGGCACCGTGTTGCTGCCCGAGGGCGCCACCGAGGCCAAGCGTCAGTGGGCTGAAAGCAACTCGCTGCTCAAGCGCATCGGCCGGCCCGAAGACGTCGCCCGCACCGTGCTCTTCCTGGCCGACAGCGACTTCGTCACCGGCGCGGTGTACTTCGTGGATGGGGGACGGGCGCTGGTGTGAAATACTGCATACTGCATACTACATACTGCATACTTCGACTGCATACTACATACTGCATACTTCGGATGTTCGGTTGCGGGATAAGTTTACGTAATATGCAGTAGGCAGTATGCAGTATGCAGTATGCAGTACGCAATACTCTCGGAGGACAATTCATGCCGATCAGTGACTACACAACCGACACACTTCTTCACCTTTACCGGCAGATGTACCTGGTGCGGGAGTTCGAGCTGCGCGCGATTGCCGAGCGCCGGGCGGGGTTGATCCCCGGCTTCATCCACAGCTGCGTGGGGCAGGAGGCCACTGCAGTCGGCGCGTGCGCAGCCCTGGAGCCCGACGATGTGATCACCAGCACGCACCGGGGCCACGGCCATCTCGTCGCCAAGGGCGGTGACCCCAAATACATGATGGCCGAGCTGGCTGCCCGCACCACCGGCTACTGCGGGGGCAAGGGCGGCTCGTTGCACATGAGCGACTTCAACCTGGGCATCCTGGGCGCCAACGGGATCGTCGCCGGCGGCATCCCCATTGCGGTCGGCGCAGCCCTGGCGTTTCAGCAGCGGAAGGAGCCCCGGGTGGCCCTCTCGTTCTTCGGCGATGGTGCGGCCAACGAGGGCGCGTTCCACGAGGCGTTGAACCTGGCCGGCCTTTGGAAGTTGCCCGTGATCTTCTTCTGCGAGAACAACCTGTACGGCGAGGGCACGCCCCAGGCCAAGCAGGCACCCGTGGCTGACCTGGCCATCCGCGCCGCTGGCTACGCCATGCCCGGCGTCATCGTGGACGGCAACGACGTGCTGGCCGTCTACGAGGCGACCAGGGCCGCGGCCGATCGCGCGCGGCGCGGCGAAGGGCCAACCCTGATCGAGGGCAAGACGTATCGCCAGCGGGGCCACTACGAAGGGGATCCGATGGTTTATCGCAGCAAGGAAGAGATGGAAGCGTGGCGACGTCGCGACCCGGTCGTCGGTTTCCGTGGCCGGCTGCTGGCCGAGGCCGGCGTGTCCGAGGAAGCGATCGTCGCCATCGAACGGTCCGTGCAGGCTGCCCTGGATGAAGCGGTCGCCTTCGCCGCAGCCAGCCCTAGGCCCGCTCCGGAGTCAGCGCTACAAGGGGTGTACGGGGAGACGCACGGGGGACTGGTCTTTTGAGTACTGCATACTGCATACTGCATACTGCATACTACATACTGCGTACTGCGTGATGTGTGAATAACGAAGTATGCAGTACGAAGTATGCAGTACGCAATATGCAGTACGCAATATGCAGTACGCAATACGCAATAAGGAACTTCTCATGCGAACCATCACCTATAGTCAAGCCATCTACGAAACCATGCGCCAGGAGATGGCGCGCGATCCGAACGTGATCCTTATCGGCGAGGACGTGGGCACGTTCGGCGGGGTCTGGGGGGTCAGCGGCGACCTGGTCAAGTTGTTCGGAGAGGACCGCGTGCGCGATACCCCCATCAGCGAAACGGCCATCATCGGCGCGGCGTTGGGCGCGGCGATGATGGGATTGCGGCCCATCGCTGAGATCATGTTCGGCGATTTCCTGCCCGTGGCCGGTGACCAGTTGGTCAACCAGCTTGCCAAGGCGCGCTACATGAGCGGCGGCAAGGCCAGGGTGCCTGTAACTGTGCGCGTGACCACCGGCGCGCCCGGCTCGGCTGCGGCGCAGCACTCGCAGTCCCCTGAAGGCTGGTACATGAACGTACCCGGCCTGAAGATCGCAGTGCCTGCCACGCCGGCCGATGCCATGGGCTTGCTGCGCTCTGCCATCCGGGGCGAAGACCCGGTGCTTTTCTTCGAGCACAAGATGTTGTATGCTACCAGGGGCGAAGTGCCGGATGATCCCGATTTCATGGTGCCCTTTGGGCAGGGGGTGGTGCGGCGGGAGGGCCGGGACGTGACGGTGGTCGCCATCGGCGGGATGCTGCCCAAAGCGTTGGAGGCGGCCGACCTGCTGGCGCGTGAGGGGATCGAAGCCGAGGTGGTGGACCCCCGCACGCTGGTGCCGCTGGACAAGGAGACCATCCTCGCCTCGGTGCGCAAGACCAGCCGCGTCGTCATCGTCCACGAGGCACACAAGCGATTGGGTCCGGGCGCGGAGATTGCGGCCATGATCGCAGAGGAGGGCATCGGCTACCTGGATGGCCCCATTGTGCGGGTGGCAGCCAGGAACGTGCCGATCCCCTACAGCCCTGAGCTGGAGAACTTCGTGCTGCCGGGGGTGAACGATATCGTCGAGCGGACAAGGGCATTGGTGAGCTTCAGGTTGTGAAGCTTGCGGTCAGTAGATCATCTTCAGCCACCTAACCAGTGAAACAGCAGTACAAACAAGACGCTGATCAGCCCGCAGGTGATCAAGGTGACGGGCAGGCCGGACCGCAGCCAGATGCGCAAAGTGATGGGGGTGTGAGTCCGAGCGCTCAGGGCAACTGTCACGACGTTGGCAGTTGCGCCGATGGGCGTGCCGTTGCCGCCCAGGCCGGCGCCCAACGCCAACGCCCACCATAGAGGGCGGGCGTTGACTCCCAAAGCGCTTAACTCCAGGATGACCGGGATCAACGCCACGGTGAAGGGGATGTTGTCCACCAGGGCCGAAAGTGCGGCCGCCACCCAGAACAGCGTCAGGCTGGCCAGCAGTGGATGGTGCAATGCCAGGCTGACCGTGCTGTGCGCAACCAGCGCCAGCAATCCTGCTGCTCGCAACCCACCCGTCATCACGAAAAGGCCCGCGAAGAAGAGCAACACGCTCCACTCTACATGACGGAGCGTCCCATCCACGTCGGGGCGCACCCAGAGCAGCGCCAGGCCGGCGCCGGCAAGGGCGATTGTCGCCGGTTCCAGCCCCAACGGGCCCTCCAGGAAGAAGAAGACGATCATCAGGCCCAGGATAAGGAGTGTCTTGCGGGCATTGGCTGGATCGGTCAGTGCTCGTTGTTCGTCGAGCTGAGCCAGGCTCCCCGAGTTGAGCGCAGGCTGCGCCAGCTCACGCCGGAAGACGAACAGCAGTACGGCCAACGCCACGCACCAGGCGATAAGCGCCAGAGGCATCAAGTATTCGATGAACGCACCGAAGGTCAACCCCGCTGCAGAGCCGATCAGCACGTTGGGCGGGTCGCCCACCAGGGTCGCCATCCCGCCGATGTTGGAGAGCAAGGCTTCCGCCATCAGGAGCGGAATCGGCGAGATGCCCATCAGTTCGGCGATTAGTATGGACACCGGCACAATGAGCACGACAGTGGTGACATTGTCGAGGAACATCGAGAGCACACTGGTCGTCGCGGCCAGGATGACCAGCAGCAGCCAGGGCTTCCCGGCCGAACGCTTGCCGAGCACAATGGCGACGTACTGGAAGAACCCCGTCTGCTGCAGCAACCCCACCAGGATCATCATACCCATGAGCAGGCCGAGCGTGTTGAAGTCAATTGCTTCCAGAGCCTGGTGCTGCGTGTAAAACCCGGACAGCATGCCGAATGCCAGCATGGCACTGGCCCCGACTACAGAGACGATGGTCCGGTGGACGCGCTCGGAGAGGATCAATGCAATCGCGGCCGCAAAAATCAGACCTGCGACCACCATGGTCCCGGTCATGCCAGATGTCCTCTTTTAATGAAGTCGCGGAAGAAAGCAGCGGCGATATCCACGCGCGAGGCAATACCCACCAGTCGTCCTTCTTCGTCAACCACCGGGAGGTCTTGAAGCTGGTGCCTGGTCATAATCGCAAACGACCGCAACAGGCCGCATGAACTCTTGACTGAGATCGGCGGCGACATCAGTGCGTCCATAGTCATGGTCGCGGCAGCAGGGAGGTCGCTGGGACGAAAGTGTTCCAGCGCGCCGAAATCGCTTACGAATTCAATGTTATCCAGCAGCGCGACGAAATCTGGCATGAAGATCTTGAGGATGTCTTGTAGCCGGACGATGCCGATCAAGCGGCCTTCGTTCGTGACAACTGGGAGGGTGCCAACGCGCCTTTCAGCGATCACGGTCGCCGCACGGGCAACGGTATCTGTCGGCGCGACAGTGATGACGTCTTGTTTCATGCAGTGACTGATCATGGTGCCCCCTGCTGGCTCAACGAGGACAGCATAGCACCAATGTGCAGGGAAGTCCAGTTTGGAGGTAAAGTCAATGCTTTTCCCGGCCCGCCCCGATGAGCGAGGCGGGCAACGTTTCCAGGCGGCGGTCTTCGGGGGGCACGAAGCCCCTTGAAGACCGCCGCGCATGTACCAGCCAGGCCTTCTTACCTGGCCGGCGGGAGGATGACGGTGTCAATCACGTGGATGACGCCGTTGCTGGCCTCGATGTCGGTGATAATGACGGTGGCGTCGTTGATCATGACCTTGCCGGCGTCCACCTTGATGGTGATGGGCTGGCCGAGTGCGGTGTCGGCAGCGGTGAGGTTGACGACGTCGGCGGCCAGGACCCTGCCGGGCACGACGTGGTAGAGCAGGATGTCCTTGAGCTTCTCAGGTTCTGCGAGCAGGCCCTCGACGGTGCCGGCGGGCAGCTTGGCGAAGGCATCATCGGTGGGTGCGAAGACGGTGAAGGGGCCGGGGCCCTTCAGGGTCTCCACCAGGCCGGCGGCCTGGACGGCAGCGACGAGGGTGGTGAAGCGGCCGTCGGCCACGGCGATGTCCACGATATCCTGGGGCGCAGGCTCAGCCGCCGCAGGGGCCGGCGGGAGGATGACGGTGTCAATCACGTGGATGACGCCGTTGCTGGCCTCGATGTCGGTGATGATGACGGTGGCGTCGTTGATCATGACCTTGCCGGCGTCCACCTTGATGGTGATGGGTTGGCCGAGTGCGGTGTCGGCAGCGGTGAGGTTGACGACGTCGGCGGCCAGGACCCTGCCGGGCACGACGTGGTAGAGCAGGATGTCCTTGAGCTTCTCAGGTTCTGCGAGCAGGCCCTCGACGGTGCCGGCGGGCAGCTTGGCGAAGGCATCATCGGTGGGTGCGAAGACGGTGAAGGGGCCGGGGCCCTTCAGGGTCTCCACCAGGCCGGCGGCCTGGACAGCAGCGACGAGGGTGGTGAAGCGGCCGTCGGCCACGGCGATGTCCACGATATCCTGGGGCGCAGGCTCAGCCGCCGCAGGGGCAGGAGTCGGAGCCGGGGGCTCTGCGACAGTCGGCGGGAAGCAGGCCGTCACGAACAAGGTTACTATCAGCAACAGCGGGAGAACACCGAGCTTTTTCATCATGATATTGACCTCTTTTGAGAATGTTGGTTTGCTGGCAAGCAAATTGCTACAAACTGTATGCAAAGCTTATACATTACTTCTTCGAACGTATCTGTGAGGGTCGCTCCATTTTGGACGTTGTTCTTCATAAGTGCTATAATAGTGCCGCTTTTGAAAATCCCGTTTCCGCCATTCAGGTGCGGCATGCCGATCGCCGAAGAGACCCAAACCCGCCTGCGCGATTGCCAGCGCCAGCACAGCCAGCTGCAGGCGCTCCACGCGGTCAGCGAGGCCGTGAACCGCTCGCTGGACCTCGACGCGTTGCTCGCCATCGCGCTGGAGCGGGTGCTCGATGTCCTGGCGCTCGACGCGGGCGATGTGCGCCTGGTCGAGGACGGCCGGCTGAAGCTGCGCGCGGCCCGCGCAGTGTCTCCGGAGTTTGTGGCCGACGAATCGTCAGTGCCCCTGGGTTTCTGCCAGTGCGGCCGTGCCGCGCTGACCGGTGAGGTGCTGGTGGTGGAGGACATGTCCGCTCGCCGCGATCTGGCGGACACCCGCTGCGCGTGCGAGGGATTTGCGGCCGTGCTGAGCGTGCCGATCTGCACGACCGAGCGGGTCGTCGGCCTGATCCACGTCGCAGGCCGCGCCCCGCGCGCCTTCGACGAGGCCGATCGCGAGCTGCTCAAAGCCATCGGCGAGCAGATCGGCGTGGCCGTCGAGCGCGCGCAGTTCCACGCCCAGCTCAAGGCGCTGAACGCCACCCTGGAGGCGCGCGTGGCCGAGCGCACGCGCGAGCTCGAAGCCGCGCGGGAAGCGCTGGCGGAGAAGGCCGAGGCGCTGCGCGCGATGCGCATCGAAGAACGGCGCATCGAAGAGCGGACGCGCTCCCGCATCGCCCACGACCTGCACGACAGCGTCCAGCAGCTCATCGTCGGCGCGTTGTTCAAGACCCAGGCAGCGCGCGATCTCATGGCGCCGCGGCCCGACCTGGCTGCGGCCATGCTGGCCGAGGTGCAGGCGCTTTTGCGCCGCATCGAGGCGGAGATGCGCCATGCTATCTTCAGCTTGCGGCCGGTGACGCTGGACGCGCACGGCCTGGGGCCGGCCCTGCGGGAGCTGGCCGCCGAGTTCGAGCGCGTCAGCGGTGTCCCTTGTGCAGTACGTATCACCGGCGCGCCCCGCCGTTTTGCGGCCGATGCCGAAGTGGCGGCGTTTCGCATCGTGCAGGAGGCGCTGAACAACCTGGCAATCCACGCCCGCGCACGCCACGCCGAGATTCATATCGCATTCGGCCCGCGTGCGGTCGTCGTCGAGGTGCGCGACGACGGCGTCGGCTTCGACCTGGCCGCGGTGGAGCAGAGGCCGCGCGCCCACCTCGGCCTCATGGGGATGCTCGAGCGCGCCGATAGCGTCGGCGGCGCGCTCGTGATCTGGTCGCGGCCCGGCGAGGGGACGCGTATCACTCTGCAAATGCCGTTGGAAGGGATGGAACCGAGCGATGACCCCGATTCGCGTCCTGCTGGTGGATGATCACCCCATCGTGCGCCAGGGGGTACGCAGCGTTTTGGCCCTGCACCCCGACATCGCCGTGGTGGGCGAGGCCGATAGCGCACCCGCGCTCTTTGCCGCCCTGGCCGTAGAGCCGGCCGATGTGGTCCTGCTCGATGTGCGCCTGCCCGGCCTGAACGGGATCGAGATCACGCAGCGGCTGAAGCGCGAGCGGCCCGAGGTCAAGATCATCCTCCTTACCACCTACGAAGACGAAGAGTACCTTTTCGGCGCGCTGCGCGCTGGCGCGGAGGGCTACCTGCTGAAGAGCGCCTCGCCGGAGGCCCTGGCGTCGGCCATCCGCCAGGTGGCCGCGGGCGAACGGCTGCTCAGCCCGGCGCTGGTGGGCAAGGTGATGCGCGAGTTCGGCCAGTTGGCGCGCGCACAGGCCCAGGCCGAGGTGGGCCTATCCGCCCAGGAGATCGAGGTGTTGCGCCTGATCGCAGCCGGGGCCACGAATCGTGAGATCGCCGACCGCCTCTACTGGAGCGAGGCCACGGTCAAGCGCAAGATCCAGGACATCCTGGAGAAGCTGGGGGTCGCCAACCGGCCGCAAGCTGTGGCCGAGGCCACGCGCCGCGGCCTGCTGTAGCGCCGTTGATCCTTTTTCCCCGCAAATTGATCCTTTTGGACGTTCCCCGGTAGCCCTGCTCTGTCTATAATCATCGTGTCTTGATCTGGACGAGTTGGGAGCAAATAGCTCACACGGAGACACAAAGACACAAAGACACAAAGACGCCAGGTTTCAGATGAACGCTTCGTGTCTTGGCGTCTTTGTGTGAGATCCTTGCGCATCGTACAGGAATCTCACTGGAAACATATCACTTTGCGCCTGAAACACCGCGCGATTCCTCTGCCAGCCGGGATCACGACCTATGCCTGAACAGCCGGGCTATCCTGTTTTCACTTCATCATCGTCCGACCTGGCGCTGCGCGTGTTGCGCCTGGAACAGCAGCTTGACTCCTATCAGCGCCTGCACGCGGAGGAGCTGGCGGATTTGCGTCGGGCGTTAGCCCAGTTGAAGGAAGAGGTGTTGGCCCTGGCGCCGCATCATGCGGTCGAGAGGCCAGAAGACTAACCAGAAAATCGCCGCCGGACGTGCCAGGCATCCTCTCAGGTGCCTGGCACGTGGCCACGGACTCGTTTTCATGGCACGTTGTGCGCTGGCTGGCGCATGAGCAACTCGTGAGTGTTCCCCAAAAAGACAGATTGTGGTGCACTCATGGAGCACAGCATCGCTGACGCCCTGTTCCGCGAGGAAAGGTGACGGTGCTGCGGCGAGAAGCCGAAGAGGAATGAATCGCAACCGACCGCAACTTTGTTGAGATGATGATCAAGTCGGAGGGGAGGGATGGCCACTATAACCAGACGAAATGAGGCGTTGGAGCCCATTTTGGAGATACTGCGCGCTCATATCTGCTCACGCTATCAGCTCTACAGCGCCGTCTGTGTGCGATCGCCGGGCTTAAAGTAGACGTGGTCGTCAAGCGGTCATTAAAACCCGCTATTGGCCGGGTCATCCTATCTGAGGTCATCTACCTGTGAAACGCAAGCGGCTTTACGGCGACTATTTGAGCCCTGGGACGATGTCGTGGGTATGCGCAATCTGATCGTACACGGCTACTATGTGATAGATATCGAATCCGAGCCACACCCCCCGATTTGACAATCTCTCCCCATCGTACTATACTCACGCCCGTTGATATTTCCGCATAGATATACATAGAAAAACATAGGAATAATCACCGCCATGGCTTCTACTTCATCCGACGCCACGCGCTGGCTTGACCTGAGCGAGGCCGCCGACTATCTCGGCGTCCACTTCACCACCCTGCGCCGCTGGACCGACGACGGCAAGGTGCCGTGCATTCGCACGCCGGGCGGCCGGCGACGCTACCGCTTGGCCGAACTGACCGCTTTTCTTGCCAGCCTGAAGCAGGGAGCGCCGCGCGCCGCGCTGACGACAGACAGTCAAAGCCTGGCTGCGCTGCTGCCCCCCAAGCACCTGGGCATCGCCACAGAGCCGTGGTACGGACGGCTGGACGAAGCCACGCGGACGACGATGCGCCACGGCGGCCAGCAGTTGATGGCCGTGCTGATGCAGTACGTCGCACGCCAGGACGGCGGTGAGGCGTTCCTGCAAGAGGGACAGCGCCTGGCAGCGGGCTATGGGATGGAGTGCCGCCGGGCCGGCCTGACCCTCATCGAGATGCTGCGCGCGTTCCTGCTGGTGCGCCGCGCCATCAATGACTCCGTACACCGGGCCGGCGCGCTGGCGGGCGCGCCCGACGCCGATACCTGGCGCCTCTACGAGCGTATGACCACCTTCCTGGATGCCCTGTTGATCGCCACCGTCGCCGGCTTCGAAGAGGCCCAGGCGCGCCCCCTGCCAGCCACAGATCCCACTCCGAGCTACAGTGCATGAATCCAACACCGTACCCGCCTCCACGGTTGGTTTTCTGGGAGACGACCGCGGGCTGCAACCTGGCCTGCATCCATTGCCGGCGCGTTACCGTGGCCGATCAGCTCGTGCCGCAAGACCTGACCACCGCCGAGGCGTTCGATCTGGTGGATCAGATCGCGGCCTTCGCCCGGCCGATCTTCGTGCTTTCGGGCGGCGAGCCGCTCTTCCGGCCCGATATCTTTGACATCGCCCGCCGCGCCGCGGATGCCGGGCTGATCGTGGCGCTGGCGACCAACGGCACGCTGATTGACGCCGCCGTGGCGCGGCGCATCCGGGAAAGCGGTGTGCGCCGGGTCAGCCTCAGCTTCGACGGCGCGGACGCGCCCACCCACGACATCTTCCGCGGGCCGGGCGCGTTCGACAAAGCCATCGCCGGCATGGCCCATCTGCGTGCCGCGGGCGTGCCGTACCAGATCAACACCACCGTCGCCCGGCACAACGTCCATCAGATGGACGAAATGCTGCGCATGGCGACCGAACTGGGCGCGCAGGCGCTGCACCTGTTCCTGCTGGTGCCCGTCGGCTGCGGGGTCGAGATCGCCGACGGCCAGCAGATCAGCCCGACCGAATACGAGGCGGTGCTGAACTGGATGTACGACGCCGAGATGCAGGGCGGCATCGAGCTGAAGGCCACCTGCGCGCCGCACTACTTCCGCATCGTCCGTCAGCGCCAGGCCGAGGAGCGCCGCCAGGGCATCATCCGCGAGCGGCCGGCCAGCCACCATCGCCAGGCGCACGCCGGAGGCCACGGCCTTCCCGGCCATCCAGGCCGCGGCGACGGCAACGAACAGGCCCGCCAGGCCATGGCGGCCATGACCAAAGGCTGCCTGGCCGGGACGGGCGTCTGCTTCGTCAGCCACCGCGGGGAGGTTTTCCCCTGCGGCTATCTGCCGATGGAGGCGGGGAACATCCGCCGCCAGCCGTTCCGGGCGATCTGGGAAGGCGCGCCCCTCTTCGCCGAGCTGCGCGATCCCGACCTGCTGGGCGGCAAATGCGGCCTGTGCGAGTTCAAACGGGTCTGCGGCGGCTGCCGGGCGCGCGCCTACGGCATGACGCACGAATACCTGGGCGAGGAGCCGTTCTGCACCTATGAGCCGGCGCGGTCGCGCCAGGAGGGAAGCCGGTGATGAGCCACGAAGCATCCAACTCGCTCGACATCCGCGAGCAAAGTCGCACGACCGACGGCCGCCCGATGACGCTGGATCGGCGCCTGTACATGCAGCTATACGCCTTCGGCGGCTGCGACGACGCGGCGCCGCTGATCGCCGCGCTGACCGCGGCTGCGTGGCCCGGCGTGCTTTACGAGGACCTCCACGATCCGCGGGGCATCGCGCTGCTGACGTGGCACGAGCACGCCGATTTCTTCATCACCGACCTGCGTCGTCTTCTGCGCCGATCGCCCTTCGGCGAGCTCACGCTCAAACCGGAGTACACCATGTTTGGCCGCACGTATGCCCAGGGCCACGAGGCGGACCTCGAGCAGGCGTTGATCACGCGACCGCGACAGAAACTTTGCGATCCAACGCTGTCGTGGGCCATCTGGTATCCGCTGCGGCGCACAGGCGCGTTCGAGCGGCTCTCGGCCGATGAACAGCGGGTGATCCTGATGGAACACGGCGGCATCGGCCATGCCTTTGGTCGGGCTGGCTACGGCACGGACATCCGTCTGGCGTGCTACGGCCTTGACAGGAACGATAACGACTTCGTGATCGGGCTGCTCGGGCCTGACCTGCATCCGCTTTCGGCTCTGGTACAGCGCATGCGCAAGACGAAGCAGACCTCGCAATATATCGAGCGGATGGGGCCGTTCTTCGTCGGCAAGGCCATCTGGCAAAACCGGGAGGCGGCATGAACGACGCCGTCTTGCTCCTGGCCTACGGCGGCCCCGACTCGCTCGCCGACATCCCGGCCTACTTGGCCGATGTCCGCGGGGGCCGGCCCACGCCGCCCGGCCTGCTGGCCGAGATCACCCATCGGTACGCCTCGATCGGCGGCCGCTCGCCGCTGCTGGCGATCACGCGTCGGGTGGCGGACAAGCTGGCCGCGGCCGTGGGGTTGCCGGTCTATGTGGGGATGCGCCACTGGCGCCCCTTCATTCGCGAGACGGCGGCGCAGATGGCCGCGGACGGCGTGCGCCGTTGCGTGGCGATCTGCATGGCGCCGCACGCCAGCCGCCTGAGCACCGGCGCGTATCGGGCGCGGCTGGATGAGGCGCTGGCCGCCGTGGGCCACGGGATGACCGCCGACTTCGTCGAGAGCTGGCACACGGTCCCCGCCTACCTGGACGGCATCGCGGCCAATGTGCGTGCGACGCTGCACCGCTTTGCGGATCCCGCCGCGGTGAAAGTCATCTTCACCGCGCACAGCCTGCCGGCCTCGATCCTGGCCGAGGGCGACCCCTACGACCGCCAGCTCGACGAGACGGCGCATCTGGTGGCAGCACGGTTGGGGCTGCCTGCGGATCGCTGGATGCGTTGCTATCAGAGCGCCGCGCAGACCGGCGCGCCGTGGCTTGGGCCGCAGGTCGAGGAGGTCGTGCCGCAACTGGCCGCAGCCGGCGAGCGCAACCTGGTGATCGCGCCCATCGGCTTCATCGCCGACCACGTCGAGATCCTGTACGACCTGGACATCGGCCTGCAGGCGATCGCCGCCCGCTGCGGCGCCCGCGTCGAGCGCACGCCCATGCTCAACGACAGCCCGTACCTCATCGCTGCGCTGGCCGAAATCTGCCGGTCCCGGAAGTGGGACGCGGACGAGCGCGGATGAACGCGGATAACGGGGACAGAAGCCGACACACTGACAATCACGCATCACGCATCACGCAACACAACAGGCCATCATGCACCCAACATCACCCACCCGCCACGTCGCCGTCATCGGCGGCGGCATCGCCGGGCTCAGCACGGCGTATTACCTGCAGAAGCAGGCGGCCGCGACCGGCGCTGCGATCCGCTATACCGTGCTGGAGGCGGCCTCGCGCTGGGGCGGCCATATCCTCACCGAGACAGTGGAAACGGACGCCGGCCGCTTCATCGTCGAGGCCGGGCCGGATTCCTTCATCACCCAGAAGCCGTGGGGCGTGCAGTTGGCGCGCGAGCTGGGGCTGGGCAACCGGCTCCTGGGCACCAACGACGCCATGCGCAAGGTCTTCGTGCTGAACCGGGGCAAGCCGACCCCCATGCCCGACGGCGTGCTGCTGATCGTGCCCACGAAACTCATGCCGTTCGTCCGCTCGCCGCTGATCTCGCCCCTGGGCAAGCTGCGCATGGGGCTGGATCTGCTGATCCCGCCCAAGCGCGATGGGCAGGACGAGACGTTGGCCGACTTCGTGCGCCGCCGGCTGGGCAGCGAGGCGCTGGACAAGATCGCGGAGCCGCTCCTCTCCGGCATCTACAACTCCGAGGCGGACCGGCAGAGCCTGCTGGCGACCTTCCCGCGCTTCCGGGACCTGGAAGTGAAGTACGGCAGCCTGACGCGCGGCATGTTGGCCTCGCGGCGCAACGGCCACGGCGCGCAGCCCGGCGCAGGCGGCCAGAAGCCGCTCTCCGTCTTCATGTCGCTGGCCGGCGGCATGGGCGAGCTGGTGGAGGCGTTGGTCGCGCAGCTTACCGGCGATTTACGTCTCAACACGCCCGTCGAGCGGCTGGCCCGCCGACCGGAGGGCGATTACGTCCTGACCCTCGCCGGGGGCGAGACGCTGCGGGCCGACGCGGTCGTGCTGGCCGTGCCGGCCTATATCGCGCAGGCGCTGGCGCGCGAGGCGGCCCCGCAGGTTGCAGCCGGGCTGGGAAGCATCCGCTACGTCAGCACCGGCACGATCTCGCTGGCCTACCGCCTGGCCGACATCCGCCGGCCGCTGTTGGGGTTCGGCCTGGTCGTGCCCAGCAGCGAGCGCCGGCCGGTCAACGCGGTGACCTGGAGCTCGCTGAAGTTCAACGGCCGCGCGCCGGAAGGCTACGCGCTGCTGCGGGTCTTTTTCGGCGGCTCGCGCAGCCCACAGTCCATGGCGCTGGACGACGACGCGCTGCTGGCGACCGTGCGCGGCCAGTTGTGGGAGTTCATGGGCATCGAGGCCGCGCCGCTGTTCCAGCGCATCTACCGCTGGGAGCGTTCCAACGCGCAATACGACGTGGGCCACCTGGAGCGCGTCGCCGCGCTGGAAGCAGCCCTGCCGCCCGGCCTGCACCTCACCGGCAGCCCCTATCGCGGGGTCGGCCTGCCGGATTGCATCAAGCAGGGGCAGGAGACGGCCGGAAAGGTGCTACAGACAACGCGATTCCCGGCCACGAATGACACGAATTGACACGAAACAAGTAATTCGTGCTAATTCGTGTCATTCGTGGCGAATGTATTCTTATTGCTTTGCAAAGGAGATAACTGTGGTTTTTCGTCTTCGTGTGGTTTTCGCCATCATCATCCTTTCTCTCATCAGCGCGGGGTGCGCGCCGGCGGCCTTGCGGCCCGTGGTGCAGGCGCCGGCCACAGCCACGACGGCCCCCGCCAGCCCTACGCCGGCATCCGGCGGCGTGCTGGTGCGCGCCATGACCTCGGAGCCGGCGACGATTGACCCCCAGGGCGCGCCCAGCTCGGGCCTCAGCCTGGTGCTGCCCTACCTGTTCGACACGCTGGTCGTGCGCGATACCGACAACCGGCTGCACCCGTTGCTGGCCGAGACGTGGCAGGTCGCGGCGGACGGCAGGACGATCACCATGACGTTGCGGTCGGGCGTGACCTTCCACGATGGCAGTCCGCTGACCGCCGAAGCCGTGCGTCTGACCTTTGAACGCTTCAAGAAGAGCGGCGCGAAGTCGCCCATCTACGGCGGCATCCAACAGATCACGGGGATCACCGCGGTCGACGACTTGACCGTGCGCTTCACCTTCAAGGAGCCGGCCGCCAACTTCTGGAGCACCATCTCCATGCCGTACGCCGGCATCCTCAGCCCGGCCTCCATCGAGCGGGCCGCGGCCGACGACAAGGCGCCCCTGGTCGGCACGGGGCCGTTCACCCTGGGCGAATGGCAGGCGGGCCAGTCCATCACCCTGCTGCGCAACCCGGCCTATGCGTGGGGGCCGGAGATCGTCGAAAACCGCCGCGCCCCCTACCTGGAAAAACTCGTCTTCAAGGTCATCCCCGATGCGGCCACGCAGCTTGCCGCGCTGCAGGCAGGCGAGGTGGATGTGATCTTCGTCAACAACCCGGACCACCTGAGCAAGCTCCGGCAGGATCCCAACATCCAGCTCCAGGAAGCGGTGCTCAACAGCCTGATCTACCTGGGCTTCAACACCCAGAAGGCGCCGTTCAACGATCCGGTCGTGCGCCGGGCGCTGTCGCACGCGGTCAACAAGGACGAGATCGTGGCCCTGGCGCTAGGCGGAGTGGGGATCAAGGCGTTCGCGCCCCTGCCGCCGACGCTGCCCGGCTTCGATGCGTCTTTGGCGCAATACGAGCTGGGCTATGATCCGGCCAAAGCACAAGCGTTACTGGCCGAAGCGGGGTTTGTCCAGGGAAACGATGGTGCGTGGGCAAAGGACGGCCAGCCCCTCAAGGGCGTGCTGCTCACCTCCAATCGGGCGCCCAACGACGCCATCGCCGCACTGCTGCAAAGCCAGCTCAAGGCGATCGCCGTGCCGGTGGAGATCCAGCAGCTCGACAGCAAGGCCGTGATGGAGGCGACGGCCGCGGGCAAGTTCGACCTGCTGTTGTGGCGCTACGACTGGAACGACCCGGACGCATTGAATATCTACCTCGGCTCCGACCGGATCGGCAGCACCAACCGGGTGGCCTACAGCAATCCGGCCGTGGATGACCTGCTGGCCCAAGGCGCGCGCGAGCTGGACGAGGCCAGGCGCAACACGCTCTACGTCGAAGCGCAAAAGCTGATCCTGGCCGACGCGCCGTGGCAGCCGCTCTACGTGCCGCTGGACGTGCTGGCGCTCAGCAAACGGGTGGATGGCGCGCGGGTCGGCTACATGGGCCGGCTGCTGGTCAACGACGCGCGCGTGACGCGCTAGAAAAGACCTCACCCCCTGGCCCCTTTTCTGCCAGGAGAGGGAAGAATCCACGCCCCTTCCCTCGCAGGAAAGGAGTTGGGGGGTGGCTGGATGGTTTGTTCGATGATCCTCACCTACATCGCACGCCGGCTGGCCGGATCGCTGGCCGTGCTGCTGGCCGTCAGCCTGGTCGTCTTTCTGGCGCTGGACGCGACGCCGGGAGACGCGGCCGCGGCCATGGCCGGCGACAGCGCGTCGGCGGAGCAACTGGCGGTCCTGCGCGCCGAATTGGGGCTGGATCGAAGCGTCCTGTCGCGCTACGTCGCGTTTCTGGCCGGCCTGCTGACGCGCGGCGACCTGGGCCGCTCCCTGGTCAGCGGCCGCCCCGTGGCGGGGCTGGTGCTGGAACGCCTGCCGCACACGGTCGCGCTGGCGCTGACTGCGGTGGCGCTGGCCGCGCTGCTCGGCGGGCTGGCGGGCACGCTGGCCGCGCTGCGCGCTGGCACACCCCTGGACACTGCGCTGATGGTCGGCGCCGCGCTGGGGCTGGCCGTGCCCACTTTCTGGAGCGGGCTGCTGCTGATCATGCTCTTCTCGCTGCATCTGCGCTGGCTGCCGGTGACGGGCGGGAGTACTCCGGCGCACCTGATCCTGCCTGCGGTGACGCTGGCGCTGCCCACGGCCGCCGCAGTAGCGCGACTGGTGCGCAGCGGCCTGCTGGACGTACTGGCGGCCGACTACGTGCGGACCGCTCACGCCAAAGGGCTGACCCCGCGGCGCGTCGTGATCCGTCACGCGCTGCGCAACGGGCTGATCCCCGTGGCCGCGGTGCTCAGCCTGCAGCTCGGCCACCTGCTGGGCGGCGCGTTCATCGTGGAGACCATCTTCGGCTGGCCCGGCCTGGGCCGCCTGGCGGTGCAGGCGATCTTCGACCGCGACACCCCCGTGGTGCTGGCCGCAGCGCTGACTGCGGCGGCGCTGTACTCAGCGGTGAATCTGGGGATGGACATCGTGCACGGCTGGCTCGATCCGCGCGTGGGCCGGGAGGCGATCTGATGTCCATCGTGAGGTTTGGAGTGACGACTTCAGTCGTCCGGGCGGGCCCACAGCGACTCAAGTCGCTCATGCGAACACGCGTCCATACCAGGGATCGGCTACCGCCTCGATTCCAGGGTGCTGCGCAGCGCATCCCGCCCGGCCTGACCGCCGGCGGCATCATCATGACACTGGTGGTATTGGCGGCCGTTGCTGCGCCGTTCATCGCGCCCTACGCGGCCGATCAGGTGCTGGCCGGCCCGCGCCTGGCAGCGCCGAGCGCGGCGCATCCGTTCGGGACCGATACCCTGGGCCGGGACATGTTCAGCCGGGTGGTGCACGGCGCCCGCATCGCGGTCCAGGCGGCCCTGGTCGGCGTGGGGATCGCCGCGACCCTGGGCGTGCCGGCCGGGCTGCTGGCCGGCTATCGCCGGGGCTGGTTGGATTGGGTGCTGTCGCGCTTTGTGGATGTCTGGCTGGCGTTCCCCGGTTTGCTGCTGGCGCTGGTCATCGTGGCGCGGCTCGGCCCATCGCTGGCGAACGCTATCCTGGCCGTGGGGCTGCTGGCCGCGCCCGGCTTCTACCGCCTGACTCGCGGCCTGACCCTGTCTACCGGCAAGATGGCCTACGTCGAAGCGGCCCAGGCGGTCGGCTGCCGGCAGGGGCGCATCCTGGCGCGCCACATTTTGCCGAACCTGGCTTCGTCGCTCATCGTCTTCGCCACCATGCGCGCCGGCACGGCGATCCTGGCCGTCGGCGGGCTGAGCTTTGTCGGCCTCGGCGCGCAGCCGCCCAGCCCGGAGTGGGGCGCGCTGCTGGCCGCCGGCCGCTCGCACATGGACACCGCGCCCTGGCTGGCCGTTTTTCCCGGCCTGAGCCTGACGCTGACCGTGGTGGGCCTGAACCTGCTGGGTGATGGCCTGCGCGATCTGTGGGATGGCCGGGCGTGTCCGAGAGGTGCCCGATGACAGAACCCAAACCGCCGATCCGCCCGCGGCGCAGCTATCCGGCCGCGTACGAGAAGGTGATCCCTGTGGCCCTGGGCGTCCTGATCGTGGCGGCGCTCAGCGCGATCTTGTTTGCGCTGGCAGTTGCTCTGCGGCTACTGCCCGGCATCACTCCCTGATCGGAGAAAGGCTTATGCAAACCTTGTTCGTGATCATTCCTTTTGTTTCCAGCCTCATCAGCTTCATCTTCGCCGGCCTGATCTTCAAGCGCTATACGGCCCGCCGCCGCGCCCACTTGCTGCTGTGGGGCATCGGCATGACCATGTACGGCATCGGCGGGTTCTGCGAGGGGTACTATGGCGCGTTCGGCTGGAACCCGCTGATGTTCCGGCTGTGGTACCTTTTCGGCGCGATGTTGGTGGCCGCGTGGCTGGGCCAGGGCACCGCCTACCTGCTGATCCGGCGCCGGTGGGCGCACATGCTGATGATCATCCTCGGCGTGGCGTCCCTTTACGGCGCCGCGCGTGTCTTCGGCGCCCAGCTCGATCCGGCGGCGATGGGTAGTAGCCTGCACACCGGCAGCGAGCTGAGCGGCAAGGCCATCGTTTCCGGCGGCGTGCGCACCTTGACGCCGTTCTTCAACCTGTACGGCACGGCGTTGCTGGTGGGAGGCGCAATCTATTCCGCCTGGATCTTCTGGCGCAAACGCATCCTGTTGCACCGGGTCATTGGCAACGTGCTGATCGCGACCGGCGCGCTGTTGCCCGCGTTCGGCGGTTCGTTCTCGCGGTTAGGCATCGCGGGCGCGCTTTACATCAGCGAGCTGTTGGGCGCGATCCTGCTGTTCCTGGGGTTTTTGCGCGCGACGACCGCAATCCAGGCCGGGGATCGGCCGTAAACGAACTCTCGTCAGCTTGCGGTGGCAGCAGGCTGCATGGTGCGCTTGCTCGATCTGGCGCACAACTGAGGCAACGAGCGCGGCTTCGGCTATCGGTTCCCGGTTCCCATACCAGGGGCAGGGGCGCATGGCATGTGCAAGGGGCGGACGCCGTCCGCCCCTACCGTCGCCCACCCCGTAGGGGGCGCATGGCATGCGCCGTGGATGACGTGCGCCCCCTCCGCACATAACCTGCCCCGTTTGGTTGAAAACGGTCACACGTGCTATCATTTCAGCCCATCACGGAGCGTTCCACCGACATGCCGCTGGCTGCGTTTCTGTCGGCCGTGGGCCTTTCAGCGGCGGAACTCCATTCGAAGAGGCGCCATGACCATCCAGCAAGGGATCATCTTCGCCACCCTCTTGCTCACGCTCACGCTCTTCGTCACAGGCCGCTGGCGCTACGACGTGGTGGCGCTGCTGGCGCTGCTGATCGTGACCCTCACCGGCCTGATCCCCGCCGGACGAGCGTTCACCGGCTTCTCCAACCCCGCGGTGATCACCGTCGCCGCCGTGCTGGTGATCAGCCGCGGCCTGCAGAACTCCGGCATCGTGGATCTCATCGGCGAGCGCCTGTTGCGCCTCAAGGGCGGGGTGACCGTGCAGTTGGCCGCCCTCGCCGGCATTGTGACGGCCCTCTCGGCCTTCATGAACAACATCGGCGCGCTGGCGCTGATGATGCCGGTGGCGATCCAGGTAGCGCGCAAGAAGAGCATCCCCCCTTCGGCATTCTTGATGCCCCTGGCCTTCGCCTCGCTGCTGGGCGGCATGACCACCCTGATCGGCACGCCGCCCAACATCATCGTTGCGTCTTTCCGGGCCCAGACCGGCGGGGCGCCCTTCGCGATGTTCGATTTCACGCCGGTGGGCCTGGGGGTTGCCCTGGCCGGGCTGCTCTTCATCGTGCTGATCGGTTGGCGGCTGCTCCCCAGGCGCCGCGGCCAGGCGGCAGCCGTTGACCTGTTCGAAATCGAGAAGTACATCACCGAGGTGCGGCTGCCCGAAGACTCAAAGCTGGTGGGCAAGCGCCTGCCCGAGATCAACGCTTTCGTCGAGAACGGGATCAACATCCTGGGCCTGGTGCGTGATGGGGTGCGGCGCATGAGCCCTTCCCCCCGCACCGTCTTCGCGGCCGATGATATCCTGATCCTGCAGATTGACGCCGAGGATCTGGAGAACCTGGTCGCCAAGGCGCGGCTGGAGCTGGTGGGCAGCAAGCGGATCGTCAGCGACGACCTGCAATCGGACGAGGTGACGCTGCTGGAGGCGGTGATCACGGCCAACTCGCCCCTGGTGGGGGAGACCGCCTACAGCCTCGACCTGCGCCGCAAGCACGGCGTCAACCTGTTGGCGATCGCACGCCAGGGCCATCGGTTGCGCGCGCGGCTGGATCGCATCCGCATGCGGCCCGGCGATGTGCTGCTGCTGCAATGCCACGCCCAGACCGCCAGAGACATCCTGACGACGTTGGGCTGCCTGCCTCTGGCCCAGCGCGAGCTGCGCATCGGCCAGCCGCAGCAGCTCGTCCCGCCGTTGGCGATCTTCGGCGCGGCGCTGCTCCTCTCCGCGGTCGGCCTGATCCCGGTGCAGATCGCGTTCGTCGCGGCCGTCGTGATCATGATCATGGCCGGGTTCGTCTCGCTGCGGGAGGCGTATGACAGCATTGACTGGCCCATCATCATCCTGCTGGGCGCCATGATCCCGGTGGGCGAGGCGCTGGAGACCACCGGCGGCGCGCAACTGATCGCCGACGGGCTGCTGCGCCTCTCCGGCCAACTGCCGGCCTCCACCGTGCTGATCATCGTCCTGGTGTTCACCATGTTCCTGTCGGACCTGGTGAACAACGCGGCCGCGGTGGTGCTGACCGCGCCCATCGGCATCAGCGTGGCGCAGGGGCTGGGCGTCTCCGCCGATCCCTTCCTGATGGCGATCGCCATCGGCGCCTCGTGCGCGTTCCTCACGCCCATCGGCCACCAATCGAACACGCTGGTGATGGGGCCGGGCGGCTACAAGTTCGGCGACTACTGGCGCATGGGGCTGCCATTGGAGGTGATCATCGTCGTGGTGGCCGCGCCGCTGATCCTGCTCTTCTGGCCGTTGGCGCGGTGAGCTCCGATCCCTGTCGAGGCCACGCGACCCTTGTTCATCCGAGGACGCATTCGGCGGCGGTGGTTGGCTGAAAGCACCCAGATGTGTTATCATTGCCTCTGCCAGCCATGACAGCAGAACCCTGATGAAGGTCGCCTGGAAAACTCACTATGACAAGGACGCCCACGATTGCACCGGTAGTTCACAAATACAGCACGCGTCAACAGCCAACGGACTTCACCTATTGGCAAAGCGTGCCCTATCAGGCGCGCCTGCAAGCGCTCGAGGAAATCCGCCGCGAATATCACCGCTGGAAATACCATGCTGAACCAAGACTTCAAAGAGTTTATTCAATCGTTAAACGCTAACGGCGTTCGCTACCTCATCGTCGGCGGCTACGCAGTGGCGTTGTACGGTTATCCTCGCTACACCAATGATATTGACATCTGGATCGCCTTGGACAGGGAGAACGCCGATCGCATGGTGCAAGCGCTGCAAGACTTCGGTTTCGGTTCGCTTGGCCTCCGCGCGGAAGATTTCCTCGTGCCCGACCAGATCATCCAGCTAGGTTATCCGCCCGCCCGCATTGACCTGTTGACCACGTTGGCAGGGGTTGAGTTCGATGAATGCTACGATGCCAGAGTCGAGGTTGTTGTGGATGACGTTGTTGCCTGTTTCATAGACCTGGATCATCTCAAGCAGAACAAACGTGCGGCCGGAAGACCGCAGGATCTGGCAGACCTGGCAAACCTGGGCGAGAACATCTATCCAGAGGATCATCGGACACGCCGTTGAGAGAACGAATATCAGGACAAACGACCTCATGCGCCTGAATCTCATCCTGAAACAATACCTGCAAGCCCTGGCCGAGACCGCCCGTCGCGAGGATGCGCGGGAGGAGAGCTTTTATCCGGCGTGACTGATTTCGTTTGTCTGTGACTGCTTAACGGGTCAGGCTTCCTGCACCGCAGAGCGCACAGAGGCTGCAGAGAGGAATGAACCTGCAGACTCAGTAGATCACGAATCTCGCGCCAAGGCGCACAGTCGCCAAGATAGAAAGAACCCTTTGCGCTCTTGGCGTCTTTGCGTGAGCCGAAATGTCTACTGAGACTCGTGAGTTGTTCGACGGCGTTCTGACTCCGAAACCTCTGCGCACTCTGCGTGCTCTGCGGTGAAATGGACTCTCCTTGAGGAGTGATAAAAAACTTGATCTTAGGACGAAACCTATGCAAACCCTTCTCAGCAAACACTGGCATCATCTCCCCACCGACGAAGTGCTCCAGCTCCTGGAGACCCATCCCCAGACCGGCCTGGACATCTTCGCGGTCAAACATCGGCAGGAGCACTTCGGCCCCAACGTGCTGACCCCGCGCCGCGGGAAAAGCCCGCTGGTCCGCTTCCTGCTCCAGTTCAACAACCCGCTGATCTACATCCTGCTGGTGGCGACGGTCATCACGGCGGTCGTCAAGGACATCGTGGACGCGGCCATCATCTTCGCGGCGGTCCTGGTCAACGCGATCATCGGCTACATCCAGGAATCGCGCGCGGAGCGGGCCATCGAGGCGCTGGCGCAGGCCATGACCACCGAGGCGACGGTGATCCGCGCCGGCAAGACCCAGCGCATCTCGGCCGCGGAGCTGACCGTTGGCGACCTGGTGTCGCTCAAGGCGGGGGACAAGGTGCCCGCCGACCTGCGGCTGATCCGCTCGCGCGATCTCCAGGTCGCCGAGGCCGCGCTCACCGGCGAGTCGGTGCCGGTGGCGAAGGATGCCGGCCTGCTGCTGCCGCCGGAAACCGTCCTGGCCGACCGACGCAACATGGCCTACGCCTCCACGCTGGTCACCTATGGCACCGGCGTCGGCGTGGTTACGGCCATCGGCGACCACACCGAGGTCGGCCGCATCTCCGAGCTCATCTCGTCGGCCGAGGAGCTGCAGACGCCGCTGACCCGCAAGATCGCGCAGTTCAGCAAGCTGGTGCTCTACGCCATCCTGGGGCTGGCCGCGATCACCTTTGCCATCGGCCTGCTGCGCGGACAACCGGCCGTGGACACCTTCACCGCGGCCATCGCACTGGCGGTCGCCATGATCCCTGAAGGGCTGCCCGCCGCGCTCACCGTCACCCTGGCCATCGGCGTCTCGCGCATGGCGCAGCGCCGGGCCATCATCCGCAAGCTGCCGGCCGTGGAGACGCTGGGCAGCGTTACCATCATCAGCTCCGACAAGACCGGCACGTTGACGCAAAACCAGATGACCGTGCAGGAGCTCTACGCGGCCGGCGTCACGTATCGGGTCACGGGTACCGGCTACGCGCCGGCCGGCGAGATCCAGCGCGACGGCGCTGCCATCGATCCCGCTGCGGAGAACGCGGCGCTGCGCGAGACGCTGGTCGCCGGGCTGCTGTGCAACGACAGCACCCTGGCCAAAGGGGACGACGGCGCCTGGCGCGCCGAGGGAGATCCGACCGAGGTCGCGCTGATCGTGGCCGCGCGCAAGGCCGGCCTGGCCTCCGCCGAAGCGCTCCACCTCCCCCGCCTGGATGCCATCCCGTTCGAGTCGCAGCACCAATACATGGCGACCCTGCACGACGCCGGCCCCGACCGGCCGCGGGTCGCCTACATCAAGGGCGCGGCCGAGGCCATCCTGGCCCGGTGCGCCTCGGCGCTGGACGCAGAGGGCGGTCAGGTCCCGCTGGACGTCGAGGCAGTGCAACGCCAAGTGGACGCCATGGCGGCCGAGGGGCTGCGCGTCTTGGCGTTTGCCCGGGCCGAGTTCCCGCCGACCACGGCCAAAATCCACCACGAGGACATCGCAGCGGGGTTGGTCTTCCTGGGCCTGCAGGGGATGATTGACCCGCCCCGGCCCGAGGCGATCACGGCCGTGCGGGCCTGCCAGGAGGCCGGCATCCAGGTCAAGATGATCACCGGCGACCACGCGCTGACGGCTGCGGCCATCGCGCGCGAGCTGGGGCTGGGCCGCGGCACCCATGGCCCGAACGGCCTGCCGGAGGTGATGACCGGCGCCGACCTGGCCGCCTGCTGCGACGAGGATCTGATCGCCCGCGTGGAGCAGACCGACGTGTTCGCCCGCGTCTCGCCGGAGCAAAAGCTGCGCCTGGTGGACGCGTTCCAGAGCCGCGGCCACGTCGTCGCCATGACCGGAGACGGCGTCAACGACGGCCCGGCGCTCAAACAGGCCGACGTGGGCATCGCCATGGGCATCACCGGCACCGACGTGGCCAAAGAGGCCGCCGACATGGTGCTCACCGACGACAACTTCGCCACCATCGAGGCCGCGGTCGAGGAGGGCCGCGGGGTCTTCGACAACCTGACCAAGATCATCGCCTGGACGCTGCCCACCAACCTGGGCGAGGGGCTGATCGTCCTGCTGGCGATCATCCTGGGCATCACGCTGCCGATCCTGCCCGTCCACGTGTTGTGGATCAACATGACCACCGTCGCGGCCCTGGGCATCGTGCTGGCGGTGGAGCGCCGGGAACCGGGCATCATGAGCCGGCCCCCGCGGCGCCCCGACGCGCCGATCCTCACCCGCACGCTCACCTGGCGGGTCGTCCTGGTCGGCGTGGTGATCCTCATCGGCGCGTTCGGCCTGTTCGAGCTGGAGATGCTGGCCGGCGCGAGCGCGGCGGCCGCGCGCACGGTGGCGGTCAACACGGTGATCATGGTGGAGGTCTTCTATCTCCTCAACTGCCGCTCGCTCACCTACTCCATGTTCCAAATCGGCGTCCTCTCCAACCGCTGGGTGCTGGTGGGGATCGCGGCGATGGTGCTGCTGCAACTGCTGTTCACCTACGCGCCGTTCATGAACGCGGTGCTCCAAAGCGCGCCGATCGGCGCAGGGGCCTGGGCCCGGGTCATAGGGGTCGGCTTTGTCGGCTATCTGCTCGTGGAATTGGAGAAGTGGCTGCGGCGCCGAAATGCCTGATCTGAACATCGTGTCGCCGGTGCCGCCGGGCGTTCAAACGCCCGGCTCAGGCAGGTGAAAGTCGGCCGAGACCGACTGCGCTGCCCTGAGAATCGTGCCGGCCGGCACGCCGCCGGGCGTTCAAACGCTCGGCTCAGACTGGTTGTTGGCCGCGCTGACCAGTGTCCTTTTCCAATCGTGGTTAGCTGACCCGGCCGCGGCCCCTATGCCGCCCAGGGTCAAAGCCCTCTGAGCACGAGCGGCACATACAGCCTTCTGCCAGGTGTCCTGGTAGTTGTTGCGGTCCGCGTAGGTGTGCCGGTCGCTGTGGCGGTGGGGGCGCCCGTCGCGATCCCTGTGGGCGTGAGGGTGACAGTCAGCGTCGTTGTTGCAACGGCGGTGCTCGTCGCGGTGACAGCGGCCGTGGTGGTTGGCATCGGGGACGCGGTGGCCGTGCTCGTCGGCGTGGACGTGGCCGTGGCGGTCGCCGTCGGCGTGGCCGTGGCGGTCGCTGTTGCCGTGCGCGTGGGTGTGGCGGTCGCCGTCGGCGTGCGCGTGGCCGTGGGCGTGGCTGTTGCGGTGGCCGTGGCAGTCGCGGTCGGCGTCGGCGTGGGGGGAACTTGCGACAGTTGCACCTCGTACGCGCCCATGTCTATGATGGGCGGCGTACCGCTGCCGGTGTCGGGAACGGTCGGGATGTCCACGAAGCGCGGGAGGCCATCCCGGTCGGTGGTCAACGGCATCACCGCGTTCCTGCCGGCGTCTATGACGGGGGACGTAGGTTGCAGGCGCAGGTTGTCGTCGGCCGTGCCGATGACGTTGTCGGGGCCGTCGGGATCACGAAAGAGCGGATCGACATCCATGTTGCCGCCGCCGTCCGTGCCGCAAGCCGTGTTCCAGCCGCTCCCCGACCCGCCGCAGCCCTGAACGTCGCTGGAGGCGATGTTCGTCGCACCGCCGCCCTGGCTGATGAGCTGGGCGCCGCTGGGCGCGCCGTTGCCCCACAGGATGGTGTTAACCAGGCCAACGCTGCTGTTCCAGTTATGCATCCCCCCGCCCGCGTTAAGAGCCGTGTTGCCGCTGAAGGTGGCGTTGACCAGGACGGGGTTGCTGCTGTCGTTGAATATCCCACCGCCGTAGTCAGCGCGGTTGCCGCTGAAGACGGCGTTGTTCAGCACCGGAAATGCGCCGTCGCGGTTGACCACGCCGCCGCCAGTGTTGACTGCCGTGTTGCCGACAAAGGTGGCACCGTTCAGCACTGGGCCTGTTCCCCGGTTGACCATGCCGCCGCCGTCGTCAGAGGCCGCGTTGGCGCTGAAGATGATGTTGGCCAGGACGGGGAGGCTGCCGTTGCGGGTGTACATGCCCGCGCCGTCGCCGGCGCGATTGTTGCTGAACGTGAGGTCGCTCAGCGTCGGCGCGCCGCCGTCGGCGAGCATGCCGCCGCCCAGGCTGCTGGCCGTGTTGTCCGTGAACCAGCCACCGCGCAACGAGGGACTGCTGGCGACGCTGCCCATCCCCCCGCCCTCGCCGGCCGAGTTGCCCCGGAAGGTGATGTTGGTCAGGATGAATGAGGAACCGGCGTTGCTGCTGTACAGGCCGCCGCCGATGTCCGTCGCCATGTTGCCGCTGAAGAAGAGATTGGCGAGGGTCGGCCTGGCGGATAGGGCAAGCAGTCCACCGCCTTGCTGAGCCGGGAAAGCCGCGCCGTTCGCCTGACCGGCCGTGATGAAGAAGCCATCCAGCACGGCTGTGTCGTTCGTCGTGCCGGCATCCACCACGTGGTAGCTGTTGGCGCCCTGGATGTGGGCGCTGGTCTCGGCGATGAAGTTGCCGTCGCTGTTGGCGTCGTTCTGGTCAATGTCGCCGCTGAGGATCGTGCGATAAACCACCCAACTGCGTGGATCGCGGACGGTCTCGTTGCCGACGAAGCCGCCGTAAAGGGCGATGCCGTTGCGCAAATTGAACGAGTGGGCGCGGTTGTTGTCCGTCTGTCTGACCCCCTCGTCCGGATAATAGACGCCTTCTGCCACCCAGATCTCGATGCCAGCGCCGGCTGCAAGCAGGGCATCCTGCAGGCTGTTCAGCGCATCGGACCAACTCAGGCCAGTATTTTGCCCGGCTGCTGTATCGTCCACGTAGAGCCGGGATGGCGGTACATACTCCACCGCGCCCATATCGCAGTTGGCGAGCTGGGGCCGGCTCACCCCGCGCTGGTCGCTGGCAGGACAGACGCTGTTGTCGCCGACGTCCACGGCGGCGGAGACGGGCAGCAGGGCATGCGTCAGCGTGGCGCCGCCGTTGTTCGCCAGCGGCCCCAGCCTGGGATTGGCGTCGATGTTGCCACCGCCGTCCGTGCCGCAGGCCGTGTTCCAGCCGCTGCCTGAGCCGCCGCAGCCCTGGATGTCGCTATAGGAGATGGCGGCGGTGCTGCTGGCGGTGTTGAAGATCTGGCTGCCGGCCGCCGCGCTGTTGCCCCACAGGATGACGTTAATCAGCTCTGGATTGGCGCCGCTGTTGTTGTAGAGGCCGCCGCCGTTGTTGGTCGCCGCGTTGCCGGTGAAGGTAACGTTGGTCAGCCGCGTGTGCGTGCCGACGTTGACCATCCCGCCGCCGGTTTCGGTGGCGCTGTTGCCGCTGAAGGTGACGTTGACCAGCGTGGGGAGGCTGCTGTTGCGGTTGTACATGCCGCCGCCGTTGGTCGCACGATTGCTGCTGAAGGTCACTGCGGTCAACTGCGGAAAGCTGCCATCGTTGAGCATGCCGGCGCCCTGGTTGGCGGTGTTGTCGGCAAAGGTGACATCGCGCAGCACAGGGCTGCCGGTGGCGGTGTACATCCCCCCGCCGCGGAAGACGGCCGCGTTGCTGCGAAAGGTAACGCCGATGAGGGTCGGGCTGCTCTCGTTCTGGTTGGCCATGCCGCCGCCGTAGCTGGTGGAGGCAGTCACCTGATTTTTGAGGAAAGAGACATTCGTCAGGCTCGGGCTGCTGTTGTGGTTGTACATGCCGCCGCCGTAGGTGGCAGCGGTGTTGTCCTGCAGGGTGACAGCCGACAGCGTGGGCTGACTGCCGTTGATGTTGTACATGGCGCCGCCCTTGTCGGACGCCGAGTTCTCAGCAAAGGTCACGTTGGTGAGCGCCGGGCTGCTTACCGAGTTGCCCATGCCGCCGCCCCACTGCGCTGAATTGCCGGTGAAGGTGACATCCGTCAGCGTAGCGTTGGACACCCCCTGGTTGTGCATCCCGCCGCCGACGTTGGCAGCCGTATTGTTGCGGAAGGTGGCGGTCGTCAACGTGAAACGGCTTTCGAAGGCGTTGAACATGCCTCCTCCGCTGCTGACAGTAGCCGAATTACCATCCAAGACTATGTTCGTCAGCGTCAGGTTGCCGGAATCGTGATACAGCCCGCCGCCTGACGCCGCTGAGTTGCGCTGGAAGGTGACATTGCTCAGCGTGGAACTGCCGAACTGGTTCGACATTCCCCCGCCATAGAATGCTGCCATGTTGGCGTTTAGGATGAGATTGGCGAGGGTGGGGCTGCCAGCATAGTTGAAGATGCCGCCGCCCTTTCCGTTATCGTCGCTGCCGTTCGCCTGTCCGGCCGTGATGGTGAAGCCGTCCAGCATCGCGGTGGCGTTCGCCCCGCTGCCGACCACGACGTGGTAACTGTTGGCCCCGACGATGTCGGCGACGACCTCGATCACGCCGTCGCCGTTGGGATCGAGGTCGTTGTTGTCAATGTCGCCGCTGAGGATGGTGGGGTTGGTCTGCCAGTTGCGCTGCTCAAGGCTGGTTTCGTTGCCCGTGAAGCCGCCGTAGACCGCAACGCCGCTCTTGAGCGCGAAGCTGGCCGCGCGGTCGGCGGGGTTGGTCGTCGGCTTGTGTACGCCCGCCTTGACCCAGACCTGATCCCCGCTGGCGGCGCCGCTCAGCGCAGTTTGCAGGGTGCAGGCGTTTGCCCACGCGGAACAGTCGCCGCTGCCCTGGGCCGTCGGCGCGGCGTAGCGCACGCCGGCCGCGGTCACGGCGGCGGGCAGCCCCGGCGCAGCCGTCAGCATCAGGACGATGACGAGCAAAAGCGGGACAGTTCTCATCATCCGGCAGGCAATACAGATCATTTCAGACCCTCCGGAAAGGTGGGCAACACGCTGTCGCAGTCCTGGGAAACAAGACGATTACGGATTTCGCACCACCAATGGCAGGAAGATGCGATGATCGGGCAGGCTAGTGGATGAGCGCAAGACGTACACGCCGTTCCCCGCGGTCCCGGCGTAGACTGTGTCCGGCGCCTGCGGGTCAATGGCCAGCGTGTTTATGGCGCCCTCAATACCTCCCGGCAAGCCGTCGTTCAGGGCGCTCCAGTCCGCGGCGCCGTTTGTGCTGCGATAGACGCTGCCATTTGTGGCTACGTATAGCGTGGTTGGCGCTTGTGGGTTAATGCTGATATCGTTTGCCCAGATACCAAGGCCTGGGCTACTGGGCAGGCCGCTGTTGACCTGATTCCAGTTCACGCCGCCGTTGGAACTCTTCATAACTCCATGCTTTGTAAGCGCGGCGTACAGCGTATTGGGTGTTTGCGGGTCAATCGCCAATGCACTGACTGTGCAATCGCATAGCGTGAAACCACGGTTCAGCAAGTTCCAGTTTGCCCCGCCATCCGCGCTCCGGTAGACTCTGCTATACGGGGCTTCGTAGGTGGCAGCGTAGATCGTGTCCGGCGCAGTTGGATCGATCGCCAGCGCTGTGAGGTATTGGCCGAGCGTGAGGCCCGAGCTTGCCTCGCTCCAGCTTGCCCCGCCGTTGGTGGTCTTAAAGACCTTTGCCGTCGTCCCGCCCACGTTCGCACCGGCATAGACGATATCAGCATTCTGCGGATGAACGGCCAGCGCAGAGACGCGCACGCCGCCCGGCAAGCCGGTGTTGACCGCGCTCCACATGGCTCCACCGTCGGTGCTCTTCCACACGCCGCCGCTATCTCTGCCCACGTACAGGGTTGCTGGCGTCGAGGGAGCGACCGCCAGAGCTCCGATGGAGGGATAAAGGTTATCGAATCCAGCGGTGACGGGGCTCCAGTTTGCGCCGGCGTCGGTGCTCTTGAAGATGCCGCTCCCTGCTGCGGCTGCATAGAGCGTGGTTGGCGTCTGCGGGTCAACTGCCAGCGTGCCGATACCCAGCGTGTTCATCCCTTCGCTGCTGGCGCTCCAGGAGCTGCCGCTGTTTGCGCTCTTGTACACACCGAGGTGGGTGCCGGCGTATAGGGTTGCCGATGCCTGGGGGTTGATTGCCAGGCTGCGGACGATACTATTGGGCAGGCTGGTATTGGTGGGGTTCCAGGTCACGCCAGCATCGGTGCTTTTCAAGATGCCACTGGACCGCGCTCCAGCGTACACGGTTGTCGGCGTTTGCGGATCGAGCGTCAGCGCGTAGAACGCATCGCCGGTCGCCGTGTAAACTCCGCCCCAGTTGAGGCCCCCATCGCTGCTCTTGAAGATGCGGCCGCCGTCGGTGGCGGCGTACACCGTCTGCGGCGTCTGCGGATCGATCACGATGGCGTTGATGACGCGTTGCCCGACCGGGATGCCGGTGTTGACCGCGCTCCAGCTTGTCCCTCCGTTGGTGGTCTTATAGACCCCATCATGCGTGCCGGCATACAGGATATCGGGCGCGTCGAGCTGCATAGCGAGCGCATGGACGAAGCGGCCGGTGCCGCTGCCGGGCAGGCCGGTACTGGAGTCGTTCCAGGTCGTCCCGCCGTCGGTGCTCTTGTAGACGCCGCCAGCTTCGCCGCCAAAGGTGGGATATCTTCTGAGAGCAGCGTAGATCGTGGTCGGCGTCTGGGGATGGATCACCAGCGCGTTGACGTCAGCGAATGACAGCTTCACACCACTCCATGTTGCGCCCCCGTCCGTGCTTTTGAATACCCGGCCGCCGCCTGTGCCAGCGTATACAGTAGTGGGTGTCTGGGGGTCAATTGCCAGCGCGCTCGCCTCAACGTTGCCACTGGTGAGCTTCACGCCGCTCCAGGTGGCGCCGGCGTCGGTGCTCTTGTAGACCATGTGATTGCTCGAGGCGGCATACAGCGTGGTCGGCGTGGTGGGATGAACGGCCAGGGCGTAGATGACGCCGCCATCCGGCCCGGTCCACTGCCAGATTGGACCGCTGGCCGCAACGTTCGTTGGCCGGCCGAGGGACAAGAGGAGTAGCAGGCCGGGTAACAAAATCCGCCAGAACTTGTGCCAGGATCGCATATTCCCTCCTGCCTCAGAGGGGCGTCAGGTTGCTGTTGGGGAAGAGAGCCAGCGGCTACCTAACACTGTTGAAAAGAGACGTATATCTGATCAATGCGATGGACGAGAAGGGTCAATTGTTCAACATTTACACCATATTTGTATTCATAATGATGTAATTCTTCTTCCAAATACCATGGGCTATCCTTAGGGGGACTTGCTTTGGAATTGCCATGCCGGCCGGAAACGGCTTGTCGTCTCGGCCAAAATGCACTAGAATGGAGGCGCCTTGAGCCAATTCAGTCTGATGAGGGTTGAGAGGCAATTGACGCGTTGTACGTCGGGGCTGAAAGCGGCGCGCTGGCCCAGATCACGTAGGAGCATGGCATGGAACCGAAACTGACGATCAACGTGCGGCGCGCGGCCGAGGGAGCTGCCGTGCTGGAGGTCCACGGCGAGCTGACCCGGCTGGCCGAGCAACCGCTGACAGCGGCCTACGCCGAGGCGGCCGGCCTGGCGGCGCGCACCGTGGTCCTTGACCTCAGCGGCCTGACCTACATGAATAACAAAGGCATGGGGCTGCTGGTCAGGCTGGAGGCGCAGGCGCGCAGGGAGGGGCGGCGGCTGGCCGCGGTGGGCCTGAATGCCCATTACCGCCGCGTCTTCCGTACCACCGGCCTGGACGAGGGCATTCGGGTCTTCGACGATGTGGCTCAAGCGGCTGCAGCGGAGTAGAGTCTGTGTTCACCGGAATCGAGTCTTCAGGCGGTCAAATCCGGTGGGGCGAGTGACCGGATAAAGCCTCGGTTCCAGAGAGTTGTCAGATCATCTATCCTGGAGGCACAGATATGGCCGGCGCCGACCCACAACCCAAGACATCCCACCCCTACTGGGCGCAGCGCGTGGACAGGCTCAAGGCGCCCGATGCGCCGCCCAAGGCGCTCAACCTGAACGTGGCCGGCCGCCGCGCGGTGGGGCCGCTGCAAGGCTTTGGCCAGCTCTGGCAGAAGACCTTCCGCATCCGGCTCGAGGGCGCGTCGGTCACCCCGGCCGAGGTGATCGCCGAGTGGAAGGCCGAATTGCCGCGCTTCAAGCCGGCCGAAAACCGCTTCTACCCCTCGCCGGGCGGCATCGCGCCGGGCGAGGTGGTGCTCATCAACGCGTGGACGCCGGGTGGGCCCATCGCCACCGGCGTCGTGGTGCTCTACGCCGACGAGGAGTCGTTCACCCTGATGACGCCGGAGGGCCACCCGGAGTCTGGCTGGGTCACCATGAGCGCCTACGTCGAAGACGGCGTCACCGTGGCGCAGGTGCAGGGCCAGGCCCGCGCCAGCGATCCGATCTACGAGCTGGCGTTCCGGCTGATGGGCTCCAGGCTGCAGGACTATATCTGGGAGCACGTGCTCACCGAGCTGGCCGCGCACTTCGGGGTCAAGGGGCAGGCAGTGGAGGTGGACCGGTGGCTGCTCGACCCGAAGGTGCAGTGGCGCCGCGCCGGGAACATCTGGCACAACGCGCAGATTCGGACGCTCCTGTATCAGCTCACGGCGCCGGCCCGGTGGGTGAGGAGACTGTTGAGGCGCGCTTGATCACGCCGCGTGAAGTGTGCGCGCAAGGGAATCGGCCAGAAGAGGCTCGGCTTCCTCTGGCACTTCGACGGGAACGAAGGATGCGGCAGGATACAGATAGTCTTCGCCGCTCTCGTCAATCACGCGCAGGTCGCCATCGCGTTCTGCGTCTTCGTCGGGCAGCACGCGATAGATCCTGTGCAATGCCAGGGAGACTGGATAGTCGGTATTATCAATACAAATCACATATCGCATTGTCAACCGCGATCGTTTCAATGTCGGTGATTTCGCCGATGATCTCGAAATACTGGGCCACGCCGCTGAGTATAAGATCAAGCGCTACACGTGTCAAGCTGGCGAGATGCAAGGGTACCCTCCAACCTGGAGGCGGAACCATTGGTGGGCGGATGCGATCCGGGGCGGATACAATCCGCCTCTACCACCACCCGTTGCGTAGGGGCGGACCGCGTCCGCCCCAAGACGGTTCGATCCCAATGGTGAAGGAACCTGATCATGAGAAAAGTCATTGTGCTGGAACACATTTCCCTTGATGGCGTCATCCAGGCCCCGGGCGGGCCGGAGGAAGATACCAGCGGCGGCTTCGCGCACGGCGGGTGGATTGCGACCTATTCCGACCCCATGCTTGGCGCGCTGCTGCGCCGGCAGATGAATCTGCCGTTTGACCTGTTGTTGGGGCGCAAAACCTACGAGATCTGGGCGCCGTACTGGCCGCACCATGGAGAGATATGGCCGCGCGTCAACGCGGCAACCAAGTACGTCGCCTCGCACACCATGACGTCTGGCGCATGGCAGCCGACAGTGTTCTTGAACGGAGACATCGCGGAGGAAGTCGCCCAGATCAAGCAACAGCCAGGCCCGGATTTGCACGTGTGGGGGAGCAGCAATCTCATTCAAACACTGCTCAAGCATGATCTGGTAGACGCGTTCTGGCTGATGATCTATCCGCTCACGTTGGGCAGTGGCAAGCGGTTGTTTGCCGATGGTACGCTCCCGGCGGCCTTCAAGGTGACGGAAAGCGCCGTCACCCCGAAAGGCGTCATTGTCGTGAACTACGAGCGTGCAGGTGCAATCACAACTGCGAGTTTATAGTATTGCTCTGCGACATTGGCGTTGATCGCGAGAAGTTTCCTTACCACGAAGGCACCAGGACACAAAGCCTCTGAGACCTTCCTGTCCTTGTGCCTTTGTGGTGACGGATTTGGTTGCGGCAGGAGACCGCGTTATGAATAGGGTGGTAATCTAGCCCAAGAGGACGACCCCCACGTGCCACACACCCACCCCTACGACGCCATTATCGTCGGCGCGGGTCCGAACGGCCTGGCCGCGGCCGTGACGCTGGCGCGGGCTTGCCGCCTGGCTCATCACGGAGTTGATGGGCTACCGACACGTTGCTGGCCTTGTCGCATCCTCTCGCTGGCGCTATAATCAGAAACCAGCAGGGCCTGAGCAGGGGTGATTACGCAATGAAGGCACAAGATGTTGGGCGTTATTTTCTGAGGTAACCGCCATGAGTACAATCGAGATACTCGAATCGCTGCAGTTTGTTGTAACCCCCGACGGCCGTCCGGCGGCGGTGCAGATGAGCATAGAGGCGTGGAAAGGTCTGCTAGATTGGCTCGAAGATGTCGAGGATCGAGCAGCGGTGAAAGCCCTTCTCCCCAAGTTGCGCGAGGGGCCACACAGCAGCGGGGCATTGCGTTGGGACGACATCGAGAGCGAGTGGGATGACGCGACCAAGTAAAGAGCACGCGCGATACGAGCTGCTCATCGAGCCGGAAGCGCACCGGGCTCGCACTCACTTGCCCGGACACATCCGGCAGCGGATGAGACGAGCGATTGCCGATCTGGCCATCACCCCGCGACCTGCGGATAGCCGCGATCTGGATGTTTCGGGAATAGACATCCCACCCGGCATCGAATTGCGCCGGTTGCGCATGGATCCCTGGCGCATCGTTTATGCCGTGAACGACGAGGACGGCTGGGTTTGGGTGCTGGCGATCCATCGTCGGCCGCCCTATGATTACGAAGACCTGGCAGAGTTGACTGGCAGACTCCGGTGATCTGAGTCATAAGGACAGTCCGGCGTGCCACACACCCACCCCTACGACGCCATTATCGTCGGCGCGGGGCCCAACGGGCTGGCCGCGGCCGTGACGCTGGCGCGCGCCGGCCGCTCGGTGCTGGTGATCGAGGCCGCGGCCACGGTGGGCGGCGGGACGCGCACGGCCGGGCTGACGCTGCCCGGCTTCCGCCACGACATCTGCTCCGCGGTGCATCCGCTGGCCCTCTCGTCGGCCTTCTTTCGCGACCTGCCCCTGGAGCGCTACGGCCTGCGCTGGATCCAGCCGCCGTTGCCCCTGGCCCACCCGCTGGACGACGGCACGGCGGTCGTGCTGGAGCGATCGGTGGACGCCACGGCCGCTGGCCTGGGCCGGGATGCAGGCGCGTATCGCCGGCTGATGGGGCCGCTGGTGCGGCGTTGGGCTGCGGTGACCGAGGACCTGCTGGGCCCGCTGCCGCTGCCGCCGCACCATCCGCTGGCGCTGGCCTGGTTCGGGATCGAGGCGCTGCTGCCGGCGACCCTGCTGGCCCGGCTCTGGTTCCGGGGCGAGCGGGCGCGGGCGCTGTTCGGCGGCATGGCCGCGCATTCGGTGCTGCCGCTGGAGCGGCCCGGCAGCGCGGCCTACGGCCTGGTGCTGGGCATGGCCGGCCACGCGGTGGGCTGGCCTATCGCGCAGGGCGGCTCGCAGGCCATCGCCGACGCGCTGGCCGCTTATCTGCGCGACCTCGGCGGCGAGATCGCCACCGGCCAACTGGTGACCTCGCTGGACGCGTTGCCGCCCGCCCGCGCGGTGTTGCTGGACGTCAGCCCGGTTAACCTGCTGCGCATCGCCGGCGACCGGCTGCCCGCGGCCTACCGGCGCCAGCTGGCGCGCTACCGCCACGGCCCAGGCGCGTTCAAGCTCGACTGGGCGTTGGACGGCCCGATCCCCTGGACTGCAGACGCGTGTCGCCGCGCGGGCACGGTGCACCTGGGCGGCACCCTGGCCGAGATGGCGCGCTCCGAGCGCGCAGCCTGGCAGGGCGCGCACCCGGAGCAGCCGTACATCATCCTCGCGCAGCCCAGCCTCTTCGACCCGACCCGCGCGCCCGCGGGCAAACACACCGCCTGGGCCTACTGCCACGTGCCGAACCTGCATCACGTGCCAGGCACTTCCGAGGTGCCTGCCACGTCAGCGGACAACTCTCACGTAGCAGGTACCTCCGAGGTGCCTGCCACGTCAGCGGATGAGATGATCGAGCGCATCGAGGCGCAGGTCGAGCGCTTCGCGCCCGGCTTCCGGGCCCGCATCCTGGCCCGGCACGTGATGACCCCGGCCGACTTCGAGGCCTACAACCCCAACTACGTTGGCGGCGACATCGTCGGCGGCGTGCAAGACCTGCCGCAGTTCTTCGCCCGGCCCGTGCTCAGCCGCAACCCATACGTCACACCCGCCGAGGGGATCTACCTGTGCTCGGCGTCCACCCCGCCCGGCGGCGGCGTCCACGGCATGTGCGGCTACCACGCAGCGCAGGCCGCGCTAAAGCAGGGCCTGTGATGAAAACAAGGGTAAACGTACCATAGACAAACCTTATACAATTGTAATACACCTCACGACGCGCGCGCCCGATTTGGTGTAACATCCCTCCCGTAAGCCAGCAGAATCAATCAAAAAATGCTTTACGATGGAGAGAACGATGTTGACTTTCGAGAACCTGTTTGCCTATTCGCCCATGGCGCACGACATGGTCGCGCACGTCTTGACGTTGGGTTACGCCGTGATGCTGGCGGCCCTGGCCTATTTCATCCTCACGATCCGCACCGTGGCCCCGCGGTATCGCATCTCATCGGTGCTGAGCGTGGTGGTGATGGTCTCTGCGTTCCTGCTGCTGTACACGCAGAAGAACAGTTGGGTTCAGACGTTTGCCTACAACCCCAGCTCCGGGCTGTACGAGGTGACTGCCGAAGGCGCTCGGTTCAGCAACGGCTTCCGCTATCTGAACTGGCTGATTGACGTCCCCATGCTGCTGCTGCAGATCCTGTTCGTGGTCGAGCTGACCAAGCAGCGCCGCGACTCGCTGCGCACGCAGTTCTTCATCTCCGGGCCGCTGATGATCGTCACCGGCTACATCGGCCAGTTTTATGAGTCAACCAATACGGCGGCACTCTTGATCTGGGGCGCCATCAGCACGGCCTTCTTCGTCCATGTGCTGTACCTGATGTACCGCCTGATCTCCGAATCGCGCAAGAGCCTGCCCGCGGCAGCCTCCCGCATCATGGGCAGCATCTGGTGGCTGTTCCTGATCTCGTGGATGCTGTACCCCGGCGGCTACCTGATGCCGGTGCTGATGAACTCGGAGGCAGGGGTCGTCGGTCGCCAGATGATCTACACCGTGGCCGATATCGCGTCCAAGGTCATTTACGGTGTGCTGTTGGCCCGGGTGGCGCAGATCCGCAGCGAGGCCGAAGGGTATCAGGAAGAGCCCATCCTGAAGCGCGTCGTGACGGCATGACGTGACGCAGGTAACTGAACGCAAAGGGCGGCTTCAAACTGGGAGCCGCCCTCTTGCATTTAATCTCAGAATCACTTACGATTGCCCCATGAGCCAAAACACAAAACGCTATTTGCAAGGCATCCTCTGGATCGCCCTTTACCTGCTGCTGACGCTGGCGCCGTTGTTCCTGCTGCTGGTCGGGCCGACGCCGGAAGGGCGGGGCTTCTGGCGCGAGTTCTCGGTGGCGCTGGGGTTCGCCGGGCTGGCGATGATGTGCCTCCAGTTCGTGCTGACCGCCCGCTTCCGCTGGCTGAAGGCGCCCTACGGCAGTGACATCGTCTACTACTTCCACCGGCAGATCTCCCTGGTGGCGTTCGCCATCGTGCTGGCCCACCCGCTGATCCTGTTCATCGAGGACCCGGCGCGGCTGGGCCTGCTGAACCTGGTCGCCGCGCCCTGGCGCGCCCGCTTCGGGGTCACGGCGGTGCTGGCGCTGATCGCGCTGGTGGCAACCTCGTTGTGGCGGCAGCGCTTCAAGATCCATTACGACGCCTGGCGCGTCTGGCACGGCATCCTGGCGACCGCGGCCGTGGCGCTGGCCATGGGTCACATCGTGCTGGTGGGCCACTACGTGGGCGTGCCGTGGAAGAGGGCGCTGTGGATCGGCTACGGCGCCTTCTGGGTGGGGTTGCTGGCCTACGTGCGCGTGATCAAGCCGTGGCTGGAGCTGCGCCGGCCCTACGTGGTGACGCAGGTGAAGCCGGAGCGCGGCAACGCGTGGACACTGACGCTGAAGCCGGACGGTCACGCGGGCATGACGTTCCATCCCGGCCAGTTCGCCTGGCTGACGCTGCGCAGCTCCCCCTTCGCCGACCGGGAGCACCCCTTCTCGTTCTCCTCCAGCGCGGCCCGGCCCGGCGAGCTGTCGTTCACCATCAAGGAGCGGGGCGACTTCACCGCGCAGATCGGGCAGGTGCAGCCCGGCGAGCGCGCCTATTTGGACGGCCCCCACGGCGCGTTCACCACCGATCGCCATGACCACGCGGCCGGCTTCGTCTTCATCGCCGGCGGCGTCGGCATCACGCCGGTCATGAGCATGCTGCGGACCATGGCCGACCGCGGGGAGCGGCGGCCGCTGCTCCTGATCTACGCCAACCGGGACTGGGAGGGCGTCATCTTCCGGGAGGAGATTGAGGCGCTGCAGGCGGGCGGCCGGCTCGACTTGCGCGTGGTGCACGTGCTGGAACGGCCGCCGGAGGGGTGGGAAGGTGAGCGTGGCTACGTCACCGCCGAGGTTCTCCGCCGTTACCTGCCCCCCATCGAACGGCGCAACCAGTACGAGGTCTTCATCTGCGGCCCACAGCCCATGATGGACGCGGTGGAGCGCGCCTTGCTCGGCCTGGGGGTTGCCGCGGGCGACATCCACACCGAACGGTTCGACCTGGTATAGCAAGGGGAGGAGAACATGCGACAACGGCTCTCGACGGCGTTGGCCATCGGCATCGGCGTTTTGATCCTGTCCCTGTCGGCGATCTTTGCCCTGTTACAATCCCGCTAGAAGCGAGGCCCCTCATGACCAAGGTCTTTCACATCGTTGAACGCGTGATCGTCATTGCGCTGATCATCATGATGACCGTGGTTTTGCTGTTGACCACGGTGGACCTGGGCTGGATGATCGCCCGGGATATCCTCTCTTCGCCGATGTTCCTGCTGGAGGTGGAAGAGCTGCTGGATATCTTCAGCTTCTTCCTGCTGGTGCTGATCGGCGTCGAGCTGCTGGAGACGATCAAGGCCTACTTCGACGAGCACGTGGTCCACGCTGAGGTCGTCCTGGAAGTGGCCATGATCGCCATCGCCCGCAAGGTCATCACGCTGGATGTCAAGGATTACCCCAGCCTGACCCTGGTCGGGATTGCAGCCATCGTGATCGCGCTGGCGGTGGCGTTCTTCTTCGTCAAACGCACTGCATCACCCCACGCAAAGTGAGGGCGATTGCGCAGAGGATAGCCTTGCAGCCGTCTGTGGAGCACCTCCCCCTACCACCGCGCCCGATGCTCTTCGGCGAAGCCGATCAGATCCCGCACTTCGACGACCTCCCCATCGTCCGCCACGGCCCGGCCGTTGTAGCGGCCGAACATCTGATGCACCTCGCTGTAGATGACCCCCAGGTTGGTGATCGCCGTGCGGTCCCGGAACGGCGTGAAGACCAGATCCAGGCGGCCTGCGTCGTCGGTGAACCGCCAGGGCCGCATGTAATCGCCCGTGACGTAGTCGAACTTCACCTGCTCCAGCTTGTGGATGCGGTTGGCCAGGATCAGCGCGTTCTCGCCCGCCCGCGTCAGGTCGCCGAAGCCGCAGCCCAGGTTCAGGCCCACCGTCCGGCCGTCGGGCAGGAAGCCGGAGGCCGAAGCCCAGTTCCAGAAGGAACGGTACTCCCAGACCCCGCGACCCCAGTCGAGGGAGCCCAGGCAGGTCTGCGGGTCGAGGGTCTCGACCAGGTCGCCGTACCGCAACGAGCCCCGGGCGGGCAGGCAGTTGATCTTGCGGTTGTAGTAGAAGCGTCGCGCGGGGATGGGGATGACGATGGTCATGGACTCGTAGTGGGCCGGGCAGGCGAGGGTGATGTCGGCCTCGATGCCGCGACCGTCATGGAAGGAGGGCCAGGAGACGACGACGCGCCGCTCCGCAGGGCCGACGCGGAAGTGCAGCCGCGCGGTCTTGTTCTCGAAGCGGCTGTCCCCCTCGGTACTGTTGCGCGGCAGGACGATTCCCCGGCTCAGCGGGATGACCAGCCCCTCCTCGTGCAGGTCGCCGCTGGCGAAATCCAGGGTGTAGACGAAGATGTTCCCCGCGTAGCCGAGGTCGGCGATGGTGGCCGAGAAGAAGCGCCGCGGGGTGAAGACGGCGTAGTAGTCCCAACGTTTGATGCGAAAGCGCTGGAGCGGACGGAACAGCCGCGGGTAGAAACGGACGGCTTCCAGGTTGCAGTCGAGCAGCGGCTGACGAGACCAGCCGACCTGGGCCAGGCGGCCGTCGGGGGCCAGCAGCGGGCCAGGGGCAGTGAGTTCAACCTGCATGGCATCCTCCGTGATGGGCGAGCGGGCATCGTTGCACCTGTTGTTGCACCTGTTATTGTAGACCTGCGCTCTCTGGGTGTCAAACGGCTCATCCGCGATTGCTGGTACGCCATTGTCCGGGTAGGATTGACAGCGTCAACGACTGAGCGTAGAATAGTTTTATCAAGAGCGATCAGATGAGGCAAGTCATGAGTGCAAATGATGCATCGGAGATGATTCACGACGTACAGGCGGAGTATGCTATCGCTTCCCCTGAGTGGCCCGAGGAACCGTTGATTGTCGAGCGCGCTGGCCGACCTGCGGCAGTCATCATCTCACTGGAAGAGTACCGGCGTTTTTTGGCATGGCGCGAGGAACGCGCGGCCCGTCGTGCCTGGGTCCTAGCGCATGATCCACGCAGTGCTATGACGAATGAACAATGGCGTGCGCAGTTCGCCACCATGGATCGTTTTGCCGCGCATTTCGAGGATATCACCGACAAGGAACTGACAGACGAGCTGACACAGGCGATTACCGCTGTACGTGCCGAGCAAGCGCGCCGATAGGTTGCCACATTTAGAGGCTGGAAGTCGTGGCCCAGCGACTGATTGTCGTCCTCGATACGAATGCTCTGGTTCGGGTGACTCTGGCAAGAAGTTCACTTGCCAGGGCATTGCGTTCTGCGTTAGAGCGTGGCGACTTCATCTTGTTGGTCTCGGATGAAATTCTAAGCGAGTTAGGTCGAGTGCTGCGCTATTCACGAATTGCCATCCGGCACGCCTTGCCAGAGGCCGCAATTGCAGAGTTTGAGCAATCCGTCAGAAACGTCGCTGTAGTTGTCCCAGGGCTGTATCAGGTTCGCAAGATCGAAGCTGACCCATCCGATGATATGTTTCTGGCCTGCGCGTTGGAGGGAGATGCCGACTGCATCGTCAGTGAAGATCCGCACTTGCGCGACCTGAAGATGTACCAGGGCATTCAGATCATCTCGATGGCGCAGTTGTATAACATGTTAGGCCTGTCCACGGCCTAACCAACGTAAGCTCAGTCGTGAGCCATGCATTCATCCGCCCTGATAACGGTCATCCCCACCCTGCTGGGCGGCATCGGATTGTTCCTGGTAGGCATGATCCTGATGTCCGACGGGCTGAAGGCGGCTGCGGGCGGGTCGCTGCAGCGCATCCTGGAGCGTTCCACCGGCACGCCGCTGACCGCGTTCCTGTCGGGCGTGGGCCTGACCGCGCTGGTACAGTCATCCAGCGCCACCACCATCACCACCATCGGTTTCGTGAGCGCGGGCCTGCTGGCCTTTCCGGCCGCGGTCGGCGTGCTCATCGGCGCCAATGTGGGCACCACCAGCACCGGGTGGATCGTCTCGCTGCTGGGCTTCAAGCTCAACGTCGGCGCCATCGCGCTGCCGTTCATCGGCGTGGGCGCGCTGCTGCGCCTGCTCTCGACCGGCCGGCGGGCCAACCTGGGCATGGCACTGGCCGGCTTCGGGCTGATCTTCATCGGCATTGACTTTCTCCAGGACGGCATGGCCGGCCTGGCGCAGCGCATTGACCTGTCGGCCTATTCCGACGCCTCGCTGCCCGGCCGCGTGGCGCTGGTGCTGGTCGGCGCCGTCATGACCGTGCTGCTGCAATCCTCCAGCGCGGCCGTGGCGCTGACACTGACTGCGCTCCACGGCGGCGCGATCGCCCTGCCCCAGGCCGCCTACCTGGTGATCGGCCAGAACCTGGGCACCACGGTCAAGGCCATCCTGGCCTCGGCCGGCGCCACCACCCCCGCCCGGCGCACGGCCCTGGCGCACATCCTGTTCAACGTCGTGGCCGGGTTCCTGGCCTTCATCGCGGCCCGCCAACTGCTGGCGTTGGTGGACTGGCTGACCCATTTCTTCGGTAACGCAGACCCGGCCGTGTCCATCGCGCTGTTCCACACCGTCTTCAACCTGCTGGGCGCGGCGATCTTCCTGCCTTTCATCGCGCCCTTTGCGCGGCTGATGACCCGGCTGATCCCGGACAGCGGGCCGGCGTTCACGCGCCACCTGGACAGGTCGTTGCTGCAGATTCCTGCGGTGGCCATCGAGGCTTCTGCGCGCGCGTTGGGCGAGATCGCAGCGGCGACATTGGGAGAAGCGATCGCCCTGCTGGAAGGGCGCGACCTGACCCGTCAGGGCCGGGGCCGGCTGTGGGCCGGCCAGGCCGCCATCCGGGAGACACGCACCTTCCTGGCCCAGGCAAACCTGGATCAGAACGATCGCGCAGGCTACAACCGGCGCCTGGCGCTGCTGCATGCCAGCGACCACCTGGCCCGGCTGGTCGAAGCGTGCCTGGAGCGCGAGGCCCCCCTGACAGGAGCCGAGGTCCTGGCTGCGGCGCAACGGCTGGCTCCTGAGCTGGCAGAGGCCCAGACATGGCTGAGCCAGCCGGGGTGGGACGGCGAAGATCTGGTGCGCCATCTCGCCGAGGCATCGGCCCGCCAGGCCGAGGAGCGACGCCTCCACCGGGCCTGGCTGCTGGCAGAAACCGCGGCCGGCAAGGTCGCGCCCGATGAGACGCAGGCTCAGCTGGAGGCGATGCGCTGGGTGGACCGGGTGGGCTATCATACGTGGCGCGCGTTGCACCACCTGGCCGGCGCGGAGACGGGCGGGGATTCGCAGGTGTATGAGGAGCCGGAGACCATTCAAAGCGGCCGGTGACGCCCCACCGGTCGCGCTCCCGTTGCGTCCTGCAACCTGCGCAGCCGGTAACCGGTGGCCGGTCCGGCCGAGGATTGCGCGCAACCTGCGGCCGTTGCTGGCCCTGGGCTTGTTGGTGGTCTTTCTGCTGGCTTCATTTTTCGGCTGTGCCGGCCGGCCGTCGCAGCTCGGTTGGGCGCCGGCCAACCGGGGGCTGCCCGGCGCCTCGCCCGCCCTGGCCGTGGCGACCGATCCCCGCCGGCCCGCGTTTCTGATGGCGTCGGTCGCGGCGCCGCCCCACCTCTATCGCAGCCGGGACCACGGCGTCACCTGGGAACAGGTCGGCCATGAGCTGCGCGGCCGTCTGGTCTACGCATTGCTCTTCGTCCCCAACGCGCCAGACGTCGTCCTGGCCGGCACCAGCGACGGCCTGTGGCGCAGCACCGACGCCGGCCGCACGTGGCAGCCCGTCGGTCCGGACCTGCCGCAGCCGGTCTCGCTGCCTGCCGGGCTGGCCCGCCATGGGCGGAGCGTCTACAGCCTGCAGGCAGGCCCGGACGGCGCGATCTACCTGGCCGGCGAGGGAGCTCGCCTCTGGCGCAGCCGCAACGCCGGCGCGAGTTGGGAGCCGCTGTCGCCTTTGCCGGGTGCGACGGCCATCCTGGCCATCGCCATATCGCTCGACGGCCGGCGCCTGCTGGCCGGGACGGACGGGGCCGGGCTGTTCCGCAGCGATGACGCCGGCCTCTCCTGGCAGGCAGCCGCCGACATCCCCGTCACCTTCGTGGCCGGCCTGTGGTTCGATCCGGCCCTGGACGGCCTTGTCTACGCCCGCACGCGCGCCGGCCTGTACCGCAGCGATGATGCCGGCCGCTCCTGGCAGCCCATGGCGGCCGAGGTCGAGGCGCGCATTGATGCGGTGCTCCCCGGCCCGGCCGCAGGCCATGCCCTGGCGCTGACCAACAGCGGCCCGGTCTACCGCACCCGGGATGGCGGCCGGCGGTGGGAACCGCACGGTGACCTGGGCCGGGACGGCGCGATCTATGCCGTGTTGCGCTGGCCCGATCCCGGCGGCGAGCGACTGCTGGCGGCCGCACATGCCGGTCTGCTGTTCAGCGACGATGCCGGCCGGGCCTGGCAGCTCTGGGAGGCTGCGCCCGGTTTCGCTGCGGCCAACGACCTGGCCCAGGCGCCCGACGGCACCCTCTACCTGGCCAGCAGCGACGGCGTCTACCGTTCCACCGACGCCGGCGCGACCTGGACTCCCGCCGGCCAGGGCCTGCCGCCCGCTGCCGTGCTCAGCGTGGCCGCAGCGCCCTCTCGGCCGGAAGTGCTTTATGCCGGCACCGATGGTCGGGGCCTGTACCGCAGCGACGACGCGGGCCGCACGTGGGCGCGCACCGGCCTCGACGTCCCCACCGTGCCCGGCATCCTGATCCATCCCGCCGACCCCGATCGCCTGTGGATTCGGGCCGCGTTCCAGCGTGTTTACGAGAGCCGCGACGGCGGCCGGACGTGGTTCACGCCGTGGAACGGGCTCGACCTCAGCACCGAGCTGATGTTCCTGGGCTACCGCCCGGCTGACCCGCCGATCCTCTATGCCGCGGGCACCCAGGCGCTCTTCCGCAGCCTCGATGAGGCCGCGAGCTGGCAGCCTATTGGCCCTCAGCTTGCCGGGCAGACGGTGTTCCACCTGCTGGCCGATCCGGACGATCCCGGGCGCCTGTATGCTGCCGCAACCAAAGGGGTCTACACCAGCGCAGACGATGGGGCCACGTGGGAGCCGTGGGGCCGCGGCCTGGAGGAGATCACTGCCTCGGCCCTGCTGTTCCATCCCGGACGTCGCGCTGTGGCGTTCGCCGGGACCAAGTACCGGGGCATCTACCGGACTACCGACGCCGGACGCACCTGGCATCCGGTCGGGTTGGATGGGATGAGCGTCCGACGGCTGGTGATCACGGCTGACGGCCGTTGGCTGCTCGCAGCCACCGATCAGGGGGTCTGGCGGGCCGCGCTGGGAGGCGGCCGATGAAGGCGCAGCCGCGCAGCCTGGCTATGCTGATGCTGCTGGGGCTGGTGCTGGCCGCAGTTGCGCCGGTCGCCTGGCGGTCGGAAGGCCAACGCCCCCTGCGCGTTGGCGTCCACACCCTGCCGGCCGACCGGCACTCGCTGGCCCTGGCCGCCGAGGCGGGCTTCGACACGGTGGTGGAGCTGTTCTCCTGGCGCCAGATCGAGCCGACCCGCGACGAGTGGCACTGGCAGCATCCAGACGAGGTGGTGGCCGGCGCGGCCTACTACGGACTGGCGCTGGTGGTGCGCCTGGATCAGCACCCGGCCTGGGCCAGCGACGTCCCCCTGGCCCTCAACGCGCCGCCTGAAGACGTGGCCGACTACGCCCGCTTTGTGGGCCGGGTGGCCGAGCGTTACCGCGGTCGCGTGTTGGGATACGTCATCTGGAACGAGCCGAACCTGGCCATTGACTGGGGCGGCCGGCCGCCCGACCCGGCCGCCTACGTCGAGCTGCTCTGCGCGGCCTACCGGGCGGTCAAGCAGGCCGATCCGTCCGCGCTGGTGGTCAGTGCGGGGCTGGCGCCTACCAACCAGAACGACGACCAGGCCATGGATGATCGCCGTTTCCTGCGGGCGATGTTGGAGGCCGGCGCGAGCCAATGTTTCGACGTGTTGGGCGTCCACCCCTACGGCTTCGCCCATCCGCCGGACGATCCGCGCGGGGCCAACGACGGGCTGAACCTGGCGCGTATCGAGGACCTGCGGGAGATCATGCTGGCCCACGGGTTGGGCCACGTGCCGTTCTGGGCCACCGAGATGGGCTGGACGGTGGACGGCCGCGGGGCAGGCGCGTGGCAGACGGTCACCGAAGCACAACAGGCCGACTATCTGGTGGCCGCGTTCCGCCGCGCGCGCCGCGAATGGCCCTGGCTGGAGCTGATGGCGGTCTGGAACCTGCCTTCGACCTACGGGCCGGAGGGCCAGGCGCCTGCGGATCGCCTGCCGGCCGAGTTCCTGGGCTATAGCCTGGTGGACGGGACCGGCCGGCCGCGTCCAGCCTTCCATGCCCTGCGGGCGATGAATCGGGGCCCCCGGCTCCCCTCCCCGGCCGCGCTCTGGTCGAAAGCAGCCGAGGCGATCGGTCGCTATGCCGTCCGGCGGATCGTCGTGCTGGCGCCGGATACGGTGATCCACCTGGGCGACAGCGACTTCGGCCGGCCCTGGATGCCGCTCTACGCAGCGCGCAATCCCAGCATTGCGTGGCGGGGCACCTTCTACGTGCCGGCCGAGGCGCTGGCGTGGGGCCGCGACTGGCGCCTTACCGTGCGGCTGATGCAGAGCAACGTCTGGGACAACTACGTATGGATCAACGGCCGCCGGCTGGAGCCGGCCGTGCCGGGCGAGGACTTCAGCGGCAGTTGGGTGTCGGTCACGTGGCGCGTGCCGGCCGGCTGGCTGGCGGCCGGGCCCAACGAGATCGCCGTGACCGTCGGTCGCACCCTGCCGGTGCTGCAAGACCTCTATTTCGCGTGGGATGACCTGCAAATCAAGGACATCGTGCTGTGGCGCTGATTGGGTGACGGGGTGACGCGGTGACAGGGTGACGCGGTGATAGGGTGACGCGGTGATGGTGTCACTGTTTTCTGGGTGCGTCTGCACCCCGTTGCGTCGGAGTTAGCGCGCGGCGAGCAGTGCCGACGTCGTCGCCCGGCCGGTCAGGTGGGGGGTACGCGCGCGGCCGGCGGCCCGGCCGTTTCTCACCTGCGCCTCTTGCCCGCCCAGCGCGCCAGGGCTGCGACGGCCAACCCCGCCAGTGCGACGAAGCTCCCGCCGACGAAGAGCCATTTCACCAGCGTGAAGACCGGCGCCAGGGCGTCCACCACCGGCGTTTGAGCGGGATAGCGGGCCATCACCAGCGAAGTGGCCATGTTCTCCAGGTAGTCGAAGCCGACCCCGAAGATGGGCAGGAGGTTCAATTGGCGCCAGCGTGCGCCGGGTTCGAACAGCCTGCCGGCCAGCCAGCCGATAGCCGTGACCAGGAAGAAGCCATAGACCAGCGGCCAGACTAGGTCGAAGGTGAAGCGCGCCCGGATGTACGCCTGCCTGCCGGTCTCGCCGAACGCTTCGGCCATGTCGTAGAGGGCGGCGGTCGTGTAGAACAGGGACGTGTCGGGTTGGGCCGCGCCCCCCGTGCGCTCGGCCGAGCCTGCGGCCTGGCCCGGCAGCACCAGGGCGGTGAAGGCCAGAAAGATAACCAGGGCGATCACCGCCACTCGACCTTTCGAAAACCGGATCAAGCGTTCCGACCAACGAGCCAACATGTGCACCTCCCGGTTACAGGATACCATATCATGCAACCGACGGCCAACCCGAGCCTGAAGAAATCTCCTCAGCGTCGAAATCGTCGGTTGGCGGCGAGCCTGCGCTGATGCTTCCAGGCAAGCGGGCGCGCCGGCGCTATTCACGCTGATTCTCGCTTTTCAGCGACCATGTCTCGACGCCGTTGAAGAAGCGCACCGGGATTCGATGTTAGATCTGGTCGTCACTTCCATTAAGCCAGCTTCAAGACCGCGCTGATGACATTCACGACAAAGAATCCTACGTGGCCCGCGGCGTGGGCGACCATCGCCGTTTCCAGGTTGCGCCGCCAGAACAGCCAGCCGAAGAGCAGCCCGCCCAGGGCATTCAGCAGCACGGTGCGGAAAACGATGAGCGGCGTCAGCGTGACCAGGGATGCCATGGCCGGCAGGTGGCCGATGCCGAACAGCACGGCCGCCAGGATGATGGCTGCCCAGACCACCGCTGGCCGGGGCGCGCCCTGCCCGCGCTGCGCGATGCGCCAGCCCAGCCAGACCAGCAGCGCCATCACGCCCCAGCGCAACAGCAGCTCTTCCACGATGCCGCCGTAGAGGAGGCCGAGCAACAACTGGGCGAAGACGTTTGTCCCGGCGGTCGTCTGGCCGACCAGCTCGGTGCCCGTGAAGGGGTTCATCAGGGCATCCAGGCCGAGAACGACGACCGAAAAGATAAGCCCGGCGACGAAGGCCAGCGGGACATGGGGCCGTAATCCCGGCCAGATAGCCGTTCCCGCACGAACCCTCTCCGCGACCAGCGAACGCAGGCCCACGCGATGGGCGAGCAGGGTCCCGATGGCCACGCCCAGCGCCAACAGGATCAGGGGGTTGATCAACGAAAGCGCGGCTATCACCGGCGCCGGCATGGTGGCCAACTCCGGCGGCAGCGCGGCCAGCTGACTGCTGACGGTCGGTATGAGCGACAGGATGCCGGGAATTCCCATCATAGGTGGCCGGCCACGTTCTGAAAACGCTCGCCACCGTGTAGAGGAAGCGCAACGAAAGCTTGGTCGGCCGCGGCTGCCAGCCGTGCGCGGGGATCATGGTGATCTCGCTGCGCGCGTCCGCTTTCGCCACCGTGTAGCGGCCGCCGATCCGCCCCGTGGCGGGATGCCCCTCGATCTCGAAGCTCCCGCCGAGGCCGGCGCCATCTTCCAGGGCCTCCAGGCACGGGAAAGCCGGGTCGAAGCGCAGCTCGAGGGGATGGATGGCGTTGGGGCGGATGACGCGGCGGATGGCCGGCCCGGCAGGCGTCCAATCCAGCGCCAACACGTGATCCCCGGCGCGTGCCTCTGCCTGCCCGCTGGCCACTGCCACCGGTTTGAGTTCCCCGTCGAACGCCGGATTGAGCGTGGCGATCAGCGGTCTGGGGCTGTAGCGGGTGAAATACATGCGCGTGCGATCCATCGGGATGGGAAGGACGTCAGGCTGATGCCGCCGGCCAGCGATGCGGATCTCGAAGGTCGTATGCCGCACCCTGACGAAGTAGAAATCGTGCAGCAGCACCAGCGGCAACGCCGACGGCGCCGCTGCGGACGCGCCCATCGGCGCCAGCAGGCCGAAGGGCTTGCGGGCTTTGGGGTTGCGCTCGGCGATGCGGATCACGACTGGCCGGCTGTCCATGTCCTCGAACTCGTAGTGCGCTTGCACGCCGTAATCATCAACCTCATACCTTGCTCCGGCCAGCTCCCGCGCGGCCATGTGCGCCAGCCCTTTGCCGGCGATGTCGTACCTGGCCGCGTCGGGGTGCAGGCCGGGCTGGTGGAACACGTCCACCCGGCCATCCCGCCGCCAGCCGATGACGAGATGTCCTGTTCCGTTGACCGGATCGTCGAACACCTGCGGCTCAAAGCCGACGTAGGTCGTATCGGGGTCCTTCTCGAAGTTGACCAGCAGCGGCCGCGCCATGGGGTCAACGGCGATGCGAAAGGGATTGATGATGCTCTCAGTTCTCATGGGCCTTCTACCGTTCTGCTTTCCCCTACTATACAAGGAAAACTCTCCGGGGCACATCGGCAGCCCGGAGAGTTCGTGTATGGGTCAAAGCGCCAGGGCGCGACCTGGTCAAGTGGGCAGGTGCGGGGCGCGGGCGCGGGTCAGGCGCCAGATCGCACGTGGCCGGCCGCGATCGCGCCGCGCCGGCCCGTCGGCTGTCCGCCGCGCACTTTCCCCCAAAAAGACAGATTGTGGTACACTCATGGAGCATACCGCCCGCAACGATTACAACCTCTCCCCCAGCCGCTACGTGAGCGCCGACGGCGTGGAGGAGACGCTGGTACTGCTGCGCGAGGCGGAGGAAGAGCGCGCTGCGGCCGACGCCCGGCTGCGGGGGTGTTGGCGAAATTGGGACTGGAGGCCTGAAGCCACGAGCAAGCGTAACGCTCTCCCCCGGCTTCAAGGTGACCGAACTCGGCCCCCTGCCGGAAGAGTGGGAGGAAGTCAGGCGAGGGGAGGCAGGCAGGAGCGAGTCCCTCAAATGGGCGCACTTCCCTCGAAGAACGCTTTGCAGTAAAATGAAGATGCGATGTTTGAACGGGTGCGGGAATCCACACCACATGGTGCACGCACCACGAGCAGCCTTATACCTGTCTTGCAAAGCGAATTCATCACCGGTCAAACCCTGAGGTGAAGGAGAAGAGGTATGCAAACCTATCGAGTAGAAGCCACAATTCTGCCTAACCGTGAACTCACCGTTCGCGGCGTGCCTTTTCGCGCAGGTGAAAAAGTCGAGGTTATCATTTTGAGCCTTGCCCGGAAATGGGGTAGTCCACAACGCTACCCCCTGCGCGGCACGCCGGTTCGTTATATTGCGCCCCTTGATAGCGTTGCCGAAGATGATTGGCAGGTGTTGCGATGATCGTCCTGGACACCCATACTTGGGTCTGGTGGGTTCATGGGGACGGGTGTCCGCTGGTGACACTAGATGACAAGATTATAAACTATTCGCACGTGGCAACGATACGATAGACACCACGCGAGACACAAACCATGAGCAGCCATCTCTTTGATCGGCGTTGGCCAGGACAGGAGACAGACCGCAAGCTGCGAGCGGCGACACCCTGCCCGTCCTCTCGCGCCTTCAAGAACCTGTTCATCGCCTATTCCATGGCCTTCAGCATCCGCTACGAGCGTACCGGCAGCCTGTTCCAGAAACCGTTCAAGCGCCGGCTGGTGAACAGCGACCGCTACTTCGCGGCGTTGGTCAGGTATATCCACCGCAACCCCGAAAAGCACGGTTTGATCCCCGATTCTCGCGCATGGCCGTGGTCATCCTACGGCGCGATTCTCACGGAGCTGCCAACACGCCTCATGCGTGATGATGTTTTGGCCTGGTTTGGCGGCCGCGGCCCTTTCATTGCCCTGCACCAGAGAGATCTCGATGAGCGACCGATCGAAAAGTTGGCATCTGTACCCGGGCAAGCCCATGACCTACCTCGACGCCGCCTACACCGTCCTCAAAGCCGCCGGACAACCACTCCACTACGAGGAGATCACGCAGCGCGCGCTGGCGCAGGGGCTGATCCAGCCCACGGGCCTGACCCCCGAGGCCACCATGGGCTCGCGGCTCTACACCGACACCCTGCAGGAAGGTTCTCGCTTCACGCGCGCCGGCAAGGGGGTCTTCGGCTTGCGCCGTGCTGGCCGCACATCACGGCGCCGATTTTGCGCCGGCTGCATTCTCGGTCAGGGGGCGGACGCGGCAACACATCGCCCCCAGCCCGGAGGGCATGATCGCGCCGGCGCAGATCCCAGGCACTGTGTTGTGGGTCGAGGCCAACCAGAGCGCGCAGTCGGCGGTGCGCGTGATCGGGAAGCTGCTGGCAGCCCTGGGCCACGAGGCGAGCGATCTCCACGTCACCTGTTGAAAACCGCAGGGGCGCACGCCGTGCGAGGACGTACGCCGAAGGGCGGACGCCGTCCGCCCCTACCAAGCCGCCCGTAGGGGCGCATGGCATGCGCCCACGCATGGCATGCGCCCACTCAACGCGCGACGCCCAGTATCTCCACGTTGTCAATATACCCGTAGTCGCCCCTGTCCGCATCCCACTGGCCGAAGGCGATCTTGAAGTCGCTGCGGTTCTCCGCGCCGGCCGGCAGGCTGAACTCCTGGAAATGGAGCTGGCCGTCCTCCTCCGGAGCGCCGTTCTTGATCGTCTTCACCTTCTGCCAGACCGCGCCATCCCACCAGTAGGCGATCAGGCTTTCGTACGCCTCGTAGGAGGCCGCGCCCAAATAGACGCGGAACACGATGTCCCGGTAGCCGACCGTTGAGACGGTGCGTTGCATCCAGCAGTTGTTGCCCGCCATGCGGACGCTGTGCGTGCCGATCTTGGGATTGCCGGTGTACCAGGTGGTGTTGCCCTCCTTGTACCAGCCGGAGAAGGCGGCCTCGAAGTCATCGAAGAAGATGCGTTGCAGCGCCCCCGATGGCGTCGGCGTGCTTGTGGGCGCCGGGGTCGGCGTGTTGGTCGGCGCAGACGTCGGTGTATGCGTGGGCAAAGCCGTCGGCGTATTGGTCGGTGCGGGCGTTGGCGTGTTGGTCGGTGCGGGCGTTGGCGTGTTGGTGGGTGCGGGCGTTGGCGTGTTGGTGGGTGCGGGCGTCGGCGTGTTGGTCGGTGCGGGCGTCGGCGTGTTGGTCGGTGCGGGCGTTGGCGTGTTGGTGGGTGCGGGCGTCGGCGTGTTGGTCGGTGCGGGCGTTGGCGTGTTGGTCGGTGCGGGCGTTGGCGTGTTGGTCGGTGCGGGCGTCGGCGTGTTGGTCGGTGCGGGCGTTGGCGTGTTGGTCGGCGCGGGCGTCGGCGTGTTGGTGGGCACAGACGTCGGCGTGCTGGTCGGAAGCGGGCCGATGGGGAAGCCGGTCACCTGCACGTCGTCTATGTAGCCGTAGTCGTTGGTCGCGCTGGCGTTCAGCTTGAAGCGCAGGGCCAAGTTGGGGTTGTCGTCGGCCGACCGGGGCAACTGGAATTCGAAGGGGTTGAGCCGGTTGTTCTCCTCCGGGTCGCGGTCGTTGATCTGCTTCAGCACCTGCCAGGTGCTGCCGTCATACCACAGGGCCTGCAGGTTCTCGTTGGCGTTGTCCAGGCTGTTCGCGCCCATCGCAAACCGCACCGTGATGAACCGATAGCCGGCCGTCGAGACGGTCTTCTGGATGCTGCCGGTGACGCGCAGACGCACGCTGTAGGCGCCGTTCTTGGGCGAGCCGGTGTACCAGGTCACGTCGCCGCTGGTGGTCCAGTTCAGCCCGGTCTCGAACCCATCGCTGAAGATGGTGTCGGCCGCGCCTGCCGGCCGCACCGTCACCAGGTCGGGCTTGACCTCCGTGTCTTGCCCCAGCGCGTTGCTGGCGGTCAGGCGCACCGTGTAGTAGCCGGGAGCGCCGTAGGTGTAGCTGGGGTTCTGCTGGTTCGAGGTCCCGCCGTCGCCGAAATCCCACGCCCAGGCCGTGGGCACGCCGCTGGAGAGGTCGGTGAAGGCCACGGTCAGCGGTGCGTTGCCGCTGGTGGGGCTGGCGGAGAAGTTGGCGTTGGGCGGCTGCGGGCCGGCCTGATACTCGTGCGCGCCGATGTCCCACAGGCCGTTGCTGGGCCGCGGTAGGTCTTCGTAGTCGTGGTCAGGCGCGTCGGTCGCGCTGCCGCGATCAATGGCCGGCGAATCGGGCAGCACGCGGAAGTCGGCCGCCGCCGCATCCACGAAGCGCGGGTTCCCCTCCACGTAGTCCGTGCCCCGCAGCTCCCCGCTCTGGTTGCGGAAGCCGTCAATCAGGTTGTGGTCCACAGTGAGGGCCGCAGCCGGCACCCCATCGGCCAGGATGGTGTAGAAACGGTTGTTGCTGACGATGTTGTTGCGGATGACAATTCGCTGCACGGACGGCTCCATCACCTCGATGCCGCCGCCCCAGACGTTGTCGCCGTTGTTGTAGCTGGTGTTGTTGATGATGAAGACGTCGTGGATCGGGTGCGGGTAGCCGGCATCCCAATCGGCGATGACGATGCCGCTGCGCGGGTTATTGTACGCCACGTTGTTGATGACCCAGACGTTGTACAGCTCGCCCCCGCGCTCCGAGGCCAGCGCAATGCCGTAGCGGAAGCAGTTGTGCACCCGGTTGCCGTCCAGGGTGATGTTGTACGTCGGCGAGGTCCAGGCATCTACGTAGAGGCACAGCCGGTTCATGTCGTGGATGTAGTTGCCTTTCACCAGCACATTGCGCGAACCGTCCTTGATGTCAATGCCCTCCCCGCCGTTGGTGCCGGGGCCGCCGTGGTGCACGTGGTTGTAAAGCACCTGCACCGCGTCGCTGCGCGTCACCGTGATGGCCTCCTGCTCGCCGTTGTTGTTGGCCAGCTCGACCTCGTTGCCCCGGATCACGGTGTTGGTGCTGCTCCAGGAGGCAATGCCCGAGTTGCGTGTGTTGTAGGTGCGGTTGTTCTCCACGACGCAGTTGTCGCTGTGGTAGCAGATGATGCCGAAGCCATCGGTGATGTTCTGCACCACAAAGCCGGTGATGCGGACGTAGGCCGCGTAGTGCACGCGAAAGCCGCCGTCGAAGTAGTCCGGCAGGGCCAGGCCGTTGGCGTCCACCACCGGCGTCTCGCCGGGATAGGCGGCGAAGGTGATGAAGGCGCCGGCCGCGCCCGAGCGGGTGATCTTCACCGCCTCGCGGTAGACGCCGCCGCGCACGTACACGGTGTCGCCGGGCGATACTGCGTTGGCTGCCCGTTGGATGGTGCGCCAGGGCAACGCTTCGGTGCCGGGGTTGCTGTCGGAGCCGGTCGGCGAGACGTAGTACACCGTGCCGGACTGCGCTGAGGCCGCCGCAGCCGAAACCAGAAGGAGCATTGCGATGCAAAAGCACAGGACGAGGGTTCGAAGATGTTGCATGGGGTAACCTCCTGGAGATAAGCGAAATCAACAGCAAGTATATTTTATGGGCGCGGCATGTGTCAAACCGGCCACTTGTCTTGCAGCAATTCCAAATGTAGCAGAGCATCCTGAGCAGAGCAGTGGTCTTTCTCGCTGCGGAGTCGAAGGATGCGGCCTCAGGCACCCGCTCCGGCCTCCTTCGACTGCGTTCCGGCCGTACGGATGGCCGGAACTCCGCTCAGGATGCCTGCGCTGGTGATAACATCTGGAATTCCTGGAACAACCCTCCCCGCCTTGACATCCACTAGAAATGGCGATAGAATCTCGTAAGATTCCAACGATTCTTACGGAGAGCAAAATGCCCTATCAAGTTCTGAACAGCGACGACGCCCGCACCCGTTGGCGGGACATCCTGGACGCGGCCGCCACGGGACAGGATGTGGTGATTGCCCGCTACGGCAAGCCCATGGCCGCAGTAATCCCCATCGCCGACTACGAGGCGCTGCGGGAGGAGCTGGAGGAGCTGCGGGCGGCCCGCCGCGCCCAGGCGGCCCTGGAGGCGTGGCGAGAGGACGCCGGCCGCGGCCGGCCCTATGCTGCCGTGCGCGAAGAGCTCATCGCCGAAGGGCTATTGGAACGTGAGTGAGCTCCCGCGGCGCTATACGGTGATCGTCGAGCGCCAGGCCGAGAAGTCGCTCCGGCGACTGCCCAAAGATGTGTTGGCGCGCATTGACCGGCTGCTCCTCAGCCTGGCCGATGAGCCTCGGCCTGCCGGCTGTAAGAAGCTGCGGGGTTACGAAAACTTGTACCGGCTGCGCGTGGGCGACTGGCGGCTGATCTACGCGATCGAAGAGGACGTCCTCGTGGTGCTGGTGATCGAGATCGCGCCGCGCGGCGAAGCGTATCGCGATCTGTAGGATGGCTGCAACGATGGCTGTGCCCAACGCCCAAACCCGCGACACCCTCGCCGCCGACATAGGGAGTGTCCCATGCACATCGCCCGTCTGACACGCGTCCCGCTGCGCGAAATCTGGACGCACGAAGCTAGAGACTTCACCACCTGGCTCTCTGAGAACCTCGACCTGCTGGCTGAGGCGCTCAGCATCTCGCAGCTCACCCTGGTTCAGCGTGATGCCGCCGCCGGCATCTTCTCCGCCGACATCCTGGCCGATGACGGTCAGGATCGCCTCGTCGTGATCGAGAACCAGCTCGAGAGCACAGACCACGATCATCTGGGCAAGCTGATCACCTATCTCAGCAACCTGGATGCCAAGATCGCCGTCTGGGTCACCAGCACGCCACGGCCGGAGCACGAACGCGCCGTGCACTGGCTGAACGAGATCTTGCCGGCGGACATGGCCTTCTACTTGCTGCAGATCGAGGCGTTTCGCATCGGCGATTCGCCGCCAGCACCGAAGTTCACCGTGGTGGCCGGCCCCACGCGCGAGGCGCGCCAGGTCGGCGAACAGAAGAAGGAGCTGGCCGAGCGCCACCTATTGCGCCTGGAGTTCTGGAAACAGCTCCTGGAGCGCGCCAGGGACAAGACACAGCTTCACGCCCGCATTGCGCCAGGCACCGACAATTGGATCAGCGCCAGCGCCGGGAAGAGTGGTATTAGCTATAGCTATGTCATCCGCATGGAAGATGCCCAGGTTGAGCTTTACATTGATCGCGGTGACGCAGAGCAAAACAAGCGGATCTTCGACGCGCTTCACGAACATAAGACGGAGATCGAAGCAGACTTCGGAGGGCCGCTGGAGTGGCAACGGTTGGATGCCAAGCGTGCGTGCCGGGTGCGCTATCTGCTGACCGACGGCGGCCTGCAAGACAAACAGCATTGGCCCAAGATCCAGGACGCAATGATCGAGGCGATGATCCGGCTCGAACGGGTCATGAAACCTCACTTACAGCGGCTCAAGCTCAATTAGCGCCCTGGCTTGCGTTCACTCTGGAGGCATTCGTACCATGACCTACCTCGACGCCGCCTACACCGCCCTCAAAGCCGCCGGACAACCACTCCACTACGAGGAGATCACGCAGCGCGCGCTGGCGCAGGGGCTGATCCAGCCCACGGGCCTGACCCCCGAGGCCACCATGGGCTCGCGGCTCTACACCGACACCCTGCAGGAAGGTTCTCGCTTCACGCGCGCCGGCAAGGGGGTCTTCGGCCTGGCGCAGTGGCAGCCGGAGGGGATCGAGTCGCAGGTGGAGAAGATCAACCAGGCCACGCGGCGCCAACTGCTCGATCTGCTGCTGCGGATGCCGCCCGAACGTTTCGAGGCGCTGGTCGGCGAGCTGCTGATCCGCATGGGGTTCGACGAGAACACCGTCACCGTCACCCGGCGCAGCGGCGACGGCGGCATTGATGTGACAGGGGTCTACCGCGCCGCCGGTCTCACGGGGGTCAGCGCTGCCGTGCAGGTCAAGCGCTGGAAAAACAACGTGCAGGCGCCTACGGTGACGGCGCTGCGCGGCTCGCTGCAGGTGCATCAGCAGGGGATCATCATCACCACCAGCGACTTCTCCAAAGGCGCGCGCGCCGAAGCGCAGGCGCCCAACAAGACCCACATCGGCCTGATCAACGGCGAGGAACTGGTTGGCCTGTTGATCCGCCACAAAGTTGGCGTGCGCGAACGGTCGCTGCCGGTGCTCAGCCTGGACGAGGAGTATTGGGGCGAGCTGATCGGGCCAGGGAGCGCGGCGGCCGAGCCCCAAGCACCCCCGGACCCGGATCAAACAACCTCACAGGCCGCAGAACTGCACGAGGAGAGGAAGAAACCCCGCGGCTTCACCCTGTTGGGCAAGCAATATGTCGTGGACTCCTGGCGCGACCTGCTGCTGGAAGCCTGTGCTGCGCTGGTCGCACATCACGGCGCCGATTTTGCGCCGGCTGCATTCTCGGTGAAGGGGCGGACGCGGCAACACATCGCCCCCAGCCCGGAGGGCATGATCGCGCCGGCGCAGATCCCAGGCACTGTGTTGTGGGTCGAGGCCAACCAGAGCGCGCAATCGGTGATGCGCGTGATCGGGAAGCTGCTGGCAGCCCTGGGCCACGAGGCGAGCGATCTCCACGTCACCGGTTGAAAACCGCAGGGGCGCACGCCGTGCGAGGGCGGACGCCGTCCGACCCTACCAAGCCGCCCGTAAGGGCGTATGGCATGCGCCCACGCATGGCATGCGCCTCCCCCTCTACCGTCCCCGCAACCGCGTCGGCAGGAAGGCGGCCGGCCGCGATCGCGCCGCACCGGCCCGTCGGCTGTCCGCCGCGCGCTTTCCCCCAAAAAGACAGATTGTGGTAAACTCATGGAGCACACCATCACACACGCCCCGTCCCACGGGGACAATCGAGGCAAAACGCCATGATGGACCTCTCCACCCTCGAAACCTGGCTCTGGGACGCGGCCTGCGCCATCCGCGGGCCAGTGGACGCTGCCAAGTTCAAGGATTATATCCTGCCACTGATCTTTCTCAAGCGCCTCTCGGACGTGTTCGACGACGAAGTCGAGCGTCTGAAAGCCGATCTGGGCTCCAAAGCCCTGAGCCTGGTGGAGCAGGATCACAAGCTGGTACGTTTTTACCTGCCCGCGGCGGCCCGCTGGGAGGCGATCCGCACCCACGCCGCGGCCGGGCTGGGCCAATACCTGACCGACGCGGTGCGAGGCGTGGCGCGCGAGAACCCGCGGCTGCAGGGCGTGATTGACATGGTGGATTTCAACGCCACCGCCGCCGGCCAGCGTATCGTACCGGATGACTATCTGGCGCGGCTGATTGAGGTGCTCTCCCGTCACCGCCTGGGCCTGGAGGATGTGGAGCCGGACATGCTGGGCCGCGCCTACGAGTACCTGCTGCGCAAGTTCGCCGAAGATAGCGGCCAGAGCGCGGGGGAGTTCTACACGCCGCGCGAGGTCGCCATCTTGATGGCACGCCTGATCGAACCACAGCCCGGCATGACGATCTGCGATCCGTGTTGTGGTTCCGGCGGTTTGCTGATCAAGTGCCACCTGCGCCTGCTGGAGACGCACGGCGTGCAGAGTAGGGGCACAGCACGCTGTGCCCCTACAGCGCTGTGCCCTACGTTGCCATCCCATCTCCCGCCGCTGCGCCTCTTCGGGCAGGAGATCAACGCCGCCACCTTTGCCATGGCGCGCATGAATGCGGTCATCCACGACCTGGAAGCGGATATTCGCATCGGCGACAGCATGCGCCAGCCGGCCTTCAAAAACGCCGCCGGCCAGTTGCAGACCTTCGATGCCGTGGTGGCCAACCCGATGTGGAATCAGAACTTCCCGGCCGAGCTGTACGAAAACGATGCCTACCAGCGCTTCGGCCTGGGCATTCCGCCCGCCTCCAGCGCCGACTGGGGCTGGCTGCAGCACATGCTGGCCTCGCTCAACGAGGCCGGGCGCATGGCGGTGGTGCTGGATACCGGCGCGGTCAGCCGCGGCAGCGGCAACCAGGGCTCCAACCGCGAGCGCGACATCCGCCGCGCCTTTGTGGAGCGCGACCTGATCGAGGCAGTGATCCTGCTGCCGGAGAACCTCTTCTACAACACCACCGCCCCGGGCGTGATCCTCGTCATCAACCGCCGCAAGCGCCATGCGGGCGAAATCCTGCTCATCAACGCCAGCCAGCGCTTTGCCAAAGGCCGGCCCAAGAACTACCTGACCGACGACGACATCGCCGCCATCGCGGACGTGTATCACGAATGGCGGTCCGGTAGGGGCGCAGCGGCACTGCGCCCCTACGCTGCCATCATCACCCGCGAGGAGGCCGCTCGCAACGACTACAACCTTTCTCCCAGCCGGTACGTGAGCACGAATGGGCAGGAAGAAACCCTGCCGCTGGAGGAAGCCATGGTGCTGCTGCGCGAGGCGGAGGAGGAGCGCGCCGCGGCGGACGCGCAACTGCGGGAGGTGTTGACGCAACTGGGATTGGAGGCGATGAAGTGAATGGACTCAAGGAAGGACAGAGGCTGGAACTGAAGCGCCAGTGGATTGACCGGGCATTGGAAGACCTGGCTGCCTTTGCCAACACGGATGGCGGACGGCTCCTCTTGGGTGTCGAGGATTCGGGGAGGGTAGTGGGCTTTGGAGGCGGCGATGCAGAAATCCAGAAGATTGCCAATCTCATCCACGCCCGGTTGGGATTGACGCCGCGCATCCTGCTTCAGGAGATCGAAAACCTGCCGGTATTGGTGATTGAAGTGGAACCCGCTCAAGGCGTCATCCTGTACAACGGTCGCTATCTGCGCCGAGTGGGCAGCACCAACCGCGATTTCGCGGTCGATGAACTTGCCCATCATGTTGTCCGTCGCAGCGGCCTGCATTGGGATAGCCTGCCCAGCCCCTGGGGGATCGAGCAGTGCGACCCACAGGCGCTTCACGCCTTTGTGCAAATGGCCAGGCCGCGCCTGCCCCAGGCGGACGCTGCGCAGCCCGCCTTGCTCTTGCAGAACCTGGATTTGCTGCGAGAAGGACGGTTGACCCACGCCGGGGTGCTGTTGTTCGCTGCGCGGCCACAGGCATTGTTTCCCCAGGCCCTGGCGCGCATGGGCGTCTTTCGCAGCCCTACCGACATTGTGGACAGCCACGACTTCGAGGGAAACCTCTGGCAGCAGGTCGAGGCAGCGATGGAGCGTTTTCGACGCCTGTTGCAGGTGCGCTTCGACACCAGCGTCACCGAACTCTCGCTTGCCGGTCTCCAGCGCCGCGAGACTTGGGAATATCCGTTGGATGCCCTGCGCGAGGCCGTGATCAACGCCTTGATCCACCGCGACTACATGCTGACGGGCCACGTGCAGGTGCGTGTCCACGACGATCGCCTGGAGGTGTGGAGCCCGGGCGAGCTGCCGCCGGGTGTGACGCCTGAGCTGCTGCGCGGCCCCCACGGCTCCTATCCGCGCAATCCGACGCTGGCGCGGGTGTTTTTCTTTGCGGGTTTGATCGAGCAATGGGGTTCCGGCACGCTCAACATCCTGCGCCTGTGTCGCCAGCAAGGGCTGCCGGAGCCGGTTTTTCAAGAGTACGGACCAAGTTTTCTGGTCACCTTTTTGAAAGATCCTTACACGCCCGAGCGCCTGCAAGCGATGGGGCTGAACGAACGGCAAATCATGGCGGTGCTCTATGTCAGGGAAAGGGGAAGCATTACGAACACCGCATATCAAGGGCTTGTTACGGTGTCCAAACGCACGAGCAGCAGAGACCTTGAAGATCTGGTCGTGCGGGGCGTCTTGGAGCGCTTTGGACGAACGGGTAAGGGCACGCACTATGTTCTAAAGGGGTCACAAACGGGCCAAAGGGGCCAGGAAGTAGTCACAATCGGGTCAAAGGGGCCGCGAGATCAACATGGATAAGGCGCTGAAGCAACAAAAAGGGACCAAACCCCACCCCTTGCCGCCGAACCTGCCGGCGGATTGGGAGTTGACCGCCGCGCTCTCCGCGGCAGACCGGGCGCTGAGCGAACTGGCCGGCCTGGGGCGCATCATGCCCAATCCTCACCTGCTCATCGGCCCCTTTGTGCGCCGTGAGGCCGTGCTTTCCTCGCGCATCGAAGGGACGCGGGCGGATATTGCCGATTTATATGCCTACGAGGCGGGACAACTGCCGCTGCCCGGCATGGAGTCGTCCGTGCCTGAAGCGGATGTGCGCGAGGTGCTGAACTACGTGAACGCGCTGGAGTACGGCCTGAAACGCCTGGAGACCTTACCGGTCAGCCTGCGCCTGATCCGGGAGTTACACGAACGGCTGATGGCCGGTGTGCGGGGTGCGCACGCCACGCCGGGCGAGTTCCGGCGCACGCAGAACTGGATCGGTCCGCCCGGCTGCACGTTGAACGAGGCGACCTTTGTGCCCCCACCCCCGGCGGAGATGCACGAGGCGCTGGACGCACTGGAGAAGTACCTGCACCGCGATGACGTCTATCCGCCGCTGCTGCGCCTGGGGCTGGTGCACTACCAGTTTGAAGCCATCCATCCCTTTGTGGACGGGAACGGTCGCATTGGGCGCCTGCTCTTGTCGTTGTTGCTCGTGCAGTGGGACCTGCTGCCGCTGCCCCTGCTCTACCTGAGCGCGTATTTTCATCGTCACCGCCAGGCTTATTACGATTTGTTGCTGGGGGTGAGCGAACGCGGGGCCTGGCGCGAGTGGCTGCTCTTCTTCCTGCGCGGCGTGGCCGAACAGGCCCTGGACGCGACGGCCCGCGCCAGGAAGCTGCAAGACCAGCAGGCAACGTGGCGCGCTCGATTGACCCAGGCGCGGACTTCGGCCCTGGCGTTGCGTCTGGCGGATTTGCTGTTCGAGAACCCGATCCTGACCATTCCCCAGGCCCAGCGCCTGCTCCAGCTCGGTTCCTATCACAGCGCGCAGAAAACCATCGAGAAACTGGTCAGTGCAGGTATCTTACAACCCGTTCAAGAAACGGGGTATGGCAAAACTTACTACGCTATCGAGATTTTGGACATGATTCACGATGAGAACCAAAGCCAGGAATGAAATTGCACTTTTGGCCAAAAAGTGCAATTTCAACCCGCAGAATTGCACAAAAGTACAAATCTGCCTTTGCCCAGGAGGGAATTGATGGCTAATCTGACCGACCGCCGCCCGGCACGCCTTGCTCAGGACGCTGGTACGACTGAGAACGGAGGACGGGAGCGATGAACGCACCTGCCAATGGGACCAGGCGCGCCGCCGCGGCGCATGAGGAGGCCCTCCCCGCCGGCTTCAAGATGACCGAACTCGGCCCCCTGCCGGAGGAGTGGCAGGTGGTGCGGTTGGGGGAGGTTTTTCAAATACAGCAGGGAAAGTCTCTCTCCCCGAAGTCGCGTTCTGGCTCTCGAATGCGTCCGTTTCTGCGAACCGCCAATGTGTTGTGGGGAAGAATCGACCTATCCACTTTAGATTACATGCACTTCGAAGAAAGCGAAGAGCAAAGGCTTGCCTTGATGCCCGGTGACCTGCTGGTTTGTGAAGGTGGAGATATTGGCCGAACGGCGATCTGGGATGGTCAAATACAGCCTTGCTACTATCAAAACCACTTGCACCGGCTTCGTTCCAGACGCCCTGACGTGGTACCGACATTCTACATGTATTGGCTGGAGACTGCCTGGACCATTCTGGGGCTATATGGCGGAGCGGGAAACAAGACAACCATCCCAAACCTTTCTCAGTCACGGTTGTCATCCTTCGCCATTCCCCACCTACTCCTCCCCGAACAGCAAGAAATCGCCCGTATCCTGGCGGCGGTGAACGCCAAAATCGCCGCCGAGGAGGGGCGCCGGGCCGCGCTGGCGGCGCTGTTCAAGAGCCTGCTGGCGGAGTTGATGAGCGGGCGGAAGAGGATGTTCACCGCGGAGGACGCAGAGGACGCGGAGAGTTTATTTTTCTCTGCGCACTCTGCGCTCTCTGCGGTAAGAAAAAATTCACCGCGGAGGACGCAGAGGACGCGGAGAGTTTATTTTTTTCTCTGCGCACTCTGCGCTCTCTGCGGTAAGATAGAATTCACCGCAGAGGACGCAGAGGACGCGGAGAGTTTGTTTTTCTCTGCGCACTCTGCGCTCTCTGCGGTAAGATAGAATTCACCGCAGAGGACGCAGAGGACGCGGAGAGTTTGTTTTTCTCTGCGCACTCTGCGCTCTCTGCGGTAAGATAGAATTCACCGCGGAGGACGCAGAGGACGCGGAGAGTTTATTTTTCTCTGCGCTCTCTGCGCTCTCCGCGGTAAATCAGCGGTAAATCAACAGGAGAAATATCCAATGCCCGATCTGGAATTGAACGCTATCACCGAAGACATTATTGGCGCGGCCATGGAAGTTCATCGCGCCCTCGGCCCTGGGCTGCTCGAGTCGGCCTATGAGGCGTGTCTGGTCTACGAACTGGTGAGTCGCGGGCGACGGGTGGAACAACAGAAGCCGATGCCGGTGATCTACAAAGATGTACATCTGGACGTCGGCTATCGGCTCGATCTGATGGTGGACGGGAAGGTGATCGTCGAGCTCAAAGCCGTTGAGCAACTTTTGCCCATCCACGAAGCGCAATTGCTCTCGTACCTCAAGCTCTCCGGCTGCCGCGTCGGGCTGCTGATTAATTTCAACGTTCCGGTGCTCAAGCAAGGAATCCGCCGGTTCGTGAACAATTTCGATGATACACCGCAGAGAACACAGAGGTGAGTTTTGATTTCCACCGCAGAGGACGCCGAGAACGCAGAGAGAATAGAAAAAACTCTGCGTCCTCTGCGCACTCTGCGGTAAGATAAAATTCACCGCGGAGGACGCGGAGGACGCAGAGAATCTCAAAAAACCTCTGCGCTCTCTGCGTTCTCTGCGGTGCCAAATCAGGAGATTGCCATGACCATCGCTTCCGAACGCCGCACCGTCCAGAACCCCTTCCTCTGCTACGCCGAAGAGGCCGGCTGGACCTACCTGCCGCCGGAGGAGGCGCTGCGCCGGCGCGGGGGCGAGGACTCGCCCTTCCTGCGCGATGTGCTGGTGGCGCAGCTCCAGCGCCTCAACCTGGGCGTGGTGGCGTCCGCGGCGAAGGCCGAGGAGGTGGTCGAACGGCTGCGCCGCGTCCGCCCGAACATCGAGGGCAACCTGGAGGCGTGGGAGTACCTCAAGGGCCTCAAAACCGTCTTTGTGGAGGCCGAACGCCGCGAGAAGAACGTCCGCCTGCTCGACCCCGACCGCCCCGAAGCTAACGCCTTCCACGTCACCGACGAATTCCGCTTTGTAGGGGCGCACGGCGGTGCGCCCGCCATCCGCGCCGACGTCGTGCTGCTGATCAACGGCATCCCCGTCATCCTCGTCGAGACCAAAGCCGCCACGCGGCAGGAGGGCATCGCCGAGGCGCTCGACCAGCTCCGCCGCTATCACGAGCAGGCGCCGGAGCTGCTGGCGCAGGCGCAACTCTTCGCCCTCACCCACCTGGTGCAGTTCTTCTACGGCGCAACCTGGAGCCTCGCACGCAAGGCGCTCTTCAACTGGCGCGATGAACAGGCCGGCGACTTCGAGACGCTGGTCAAGTCCTTCGTCGCCCCGCGCCGCGTGCTGCGCGTGCTCAGCGACTACATCCTCTTCCCGCGCATTGACGGCGAACTGACCAAAGCCGTGCTGCGACCCCATCAGGTGCGTGCCGTCGAGCGCGTCCTGGGCCGGGCGCGCGACCCCGAAAAGCGCCGCGGGCTGGTCTGGCACACGCAGGGCTCCGGCAAGACCTACACCATGATCCTGGTCGCCCGCCGGTTGTTGCAAGACCCGGCGTTCCAGAACCCCACCGTGCTGATGATCGTGGACCGCAACGAGCTCCAGCAGCAGCTCTTCGCGAACCTGGAGGCGGTCGACTTTGGGCAGGTGCACGTGGCGCGCAGCAAGAACGACCTGCGCGACCTGCTGCGCCGCGACACGCGCGGGCTGATCGTCTCGATGATCCACAAGTTCGACGACATCCCCGCGAACCTGAACCGCCGCGCCAACATCTTCGTGCTGGTGGACGAGGCGCACCGCACCACCGGCGGCGACCTGGGCAACTACCTGATGGGCGCGCTGCCCAACGCCACGTACATCGGCTTCACCGGCACACCCATTGACAAGACCGCCTACGGCCGCGGCACCTTCAAGACCTTCGGCGGCGGCGACGAGCGGGGCTACCTGGACAAGTACTCGATCCGCGAGTCCATCGAGGACGGCACGACCGTGCCGCTGCATTACCAGCTTGCGCCCAGCGACCTGCGCGCCGACCGCCAGGCCATGGAGCTGGAGTTCTGGCAGACAGCGGCACTGGAAGGGGTGAGCGACATCGAGGAGCTGAACCGCGTCCTCGACCGCGCCGTGACGCTGACCAACATGCTCAAGAACCCGACGCGGGTGCAGCAGGTGGCCGCCTTCGTGGCCGACCATTTCCGGCAATACGTGCAGCCCATGGGCTACAAGGCGTTCCTGGTGGCGGTGGATCGAGAGGCGTGCTGCCTGTACAAGGAGGCGCTGGATCAATTCCTGCCCACGGCGTTGAGCGCGGTGGTCATCAGCCCTGCGCACAACGACCCGCCGCGGCTGCGCCGTTACCATCTCGCCGACGAAGAGGAGACGCGCCTGCGCCGCGCCTTCCGCAAGCCGGGGGAAAAACCCACAGATTTTCATCGTCACGGAGAAGCTGCTCACCGGCTACGACGCGCCCATCCTCTACGCCATGTACCTGGACAAGCCCATGCGCGACCACGTGCTGTTGCAGGCCATCGCCCGCGTCAACCGCCCCTACGAGAGCGCCGACGGCCAGCGCAAGACGGCCGGGCTGATCGTGGACTTCGTGGGCGTCTTCGAGAACCTGGAGCGGGCGCTGGCGTTCGACTCGCAGGACGTGGAGGGGGTGATCGCTGGGCTGGAGGTGTTGCAGCGCCGCTTCGCCGAGCTGATGGCGCAGGCGCGGGCCGAGTACCTGCCCATCGCGGCCGGCCCCAGCGAGGACAAGCGCGCCGAGGCGGTGCTGGCGCGCTTCCGCGACCGGGAGGCGCGGCAGGCGTTCCACACCTTCTTCCGCGAGGTCGAGGAAGCCTACGAGATCCTCTCGCCCGACCCCTTCCTGCGCCCCTACCTGGACGACTACGGCCGGTTGGCCGAGATGTACCGCCTGCTGCGCGGGGCCTACGAGCCGCACGTGGCCGTGGACAGGTCCTTCCTGCGCAAGACCGCCGAGATCGTCCAGCGCCACACGCAGACGACCGCGCTGCGCGAGCCGGGCGTGGTCTACGAGATCGGCGGCGGCGCGCTGCTGGCGTTGCTGGCGCAGGACAGGCCCGACACGGTCAAGGTCTTCAACCTGCTCAAGGAGTTCTACCGGCTGGTGGAGGAAGGGGGCAAGCAGGCGCCGCACCTCATCCCCATCGGCGAACGCGCGGAGGAGATCCGCCGGCGCCTCGAGGAGCAGCTCATCTCGGCGCAGCAGGCCCTGGCGGAGCTCGACCAACTGGTCGCCAACCTGCGCCAGGCCGAGGCGGAGCGGGACGACAGCCGGCTCTCGCCCGAAGCCTTTGCCGTCGAATGGTGGCTGCGCACGCGGCAGGTGGAAGCCGACCGCGCCCGGCGCATGGCCGAGCAGATGGAAGCCGCGTTCCGCCAGCATCCGCACTGGTCGAGCAGCGCCGCTCAGGAGCGCGAGCTGCGCAAACGGCTGTACAAGGTGCTCTTGGACAACGAGGTGGCGACGGTGGTGGACTGGGCTGAGCAGATCCTGGCCCTGCTGCGGAGGGTGTCCGAATGAACGACGCGGTCGAAAAAGGCTCCGACGCCTGGCAGCCGCTGGAAGCGGCCATCCCCGCCGACCTCTTCCGCGCCGAAGTGGCTGCCTGGGCGCAGCGCATCGGCGTCGAGCCGCGCGAGATCCACATCCGGCCCATGAAGCGCAAATGGGCGAGTTGCTCCGCGCGCGGCCGGCTCACCTTCGACGCCGACCTCCTGCGCCAGCCGGCCGACAAGCGCGCCGAGGTCATCGTCCACGAGCTGCTGCACCTCAAGGTGCCCAATCACGGGCCGGTGTTTCGGGCGTTGTTCAGGGCGTATCTGGCGGAGAGGGATACAAGGAATTGACCCAGGAGCGGTCGCTCCATGCGTCAACGGCGGTCAGAAAGCAGGATCACCATCAGGGCGAACAGCGTGGCCCAGGCCAGCCGATAGACGCCGAACCCCTGGGCCGCCCCCGCCACAGCCGCGATGCCCCAAAACGCGGTGGACCAGCCCAGGGTCAGGGCGAAGAAACGCAGAGAGCCGGAACGTTGATGGTCATGGTCAACCGACCAGTTTGTGTTGCAGCGCCAGGGCCACGGCCTCGGTGCGGGTGGTCGCATGCAGTTTGGACAGGATGCTGCTGACGTGGAACTTGGCCGTGGAGGCGCTGACCACCAGCCGTTCCGCGATCTCCTTGTTGTTCAGCCCCTGCACCATCAGCGCCAGCACCTCGCGCTCGCGTTCGGTTAGGTCGGCGCCCAGGGGTCGGCCGGCCCCAACGCAGCCTGGATGAGCGCCTGGGCCGCCTCGGAGGCCAGGGTGGGCTTGCCGGCATACGCGGCGCGGATGGCGTTCGCCAGCTCGTCGGCCGAGATGTCCTTGAGCAGGTAGCCGATGGCCCCGGCCTGCAACGCGCCCTGCACCAGCTCCTGTTCCTTGAAGCTGGTCAGGGCCACCACCTGGATGTCGGGGCAGCGCTGGCGGATCAGGCGGGTGGCCGTCGCGCCGTCCATGCCCGGCATTGCGTATTGTGGTACACAGAATGTTCCTCCGGGGGGTGTAGGGACGGGATGACCCCGCCCCTGTATGCACAACAGACAAGAAAATCTCACGCAAAGACGCAAAGTGCAAAGGATTTTCCTGGCGTTCTTGGCGCCTTTGCGTGAGCCATTCGCTTTCCGACTCGTCCGGGTCACGGCGCACAGATCACGTCGGCGATCTTCCAGGCGTCGCCCTCCTGGGCCAGGCGCACCTCGAAGGCATGGCCGGCGAAGCTGGTCTCCACCTGGACGACGGCGGTGTTACCGGCGACCGTCCCTACGGTGGCCGAGACGCTGGATGGCACATCCTGCGCGCACAGGATCGGGTCGGACATCATGGGCTGCGCGGTGAATGCGTCCAGCCGGGCGATGAAGTCCTGGGTCAGCGCGTCGCTGTTCCGATAGGCCTTGTCCACCAGCGGGTTGGCCGTCGCGGCGTAGCCGATGTACCAGGTGTAGAAGTCCTGCGTCACCTGTTCCGGGGCCTGCGCGGCGGACACCGTCGGGGGCACGAAGCTGTACAGGGCCCCGGCCACGACCGGCAGGATCACGAAGACGAAGGCGGCGACGGCAAGCACGGCCAGGACGACCAGAAGGCCGATTTTGGTCCTGCGATTCATGGGTTTTCCTCCTCTGTGGATGTCAGGCAGCACATCCCGTGCTGCTTGCCACCACTATAAAGAAAAAACCCTCGTCGCGCATCGGCAAGGCGGGGAGTTTCCCCATAGGCCAGGGCGGAACATCGAGGGTTGCTTGTCAGGTGAAGGGCTTTGCGCTACAATACGGCTCAGAAATCACCGAGCAGACGTTGTTACGAATGTTTTCTTTCATCAGGTGGTCACAGGAGAAGTTGCATGCCTACCGTCACTCTCGACCCGGTGCTGTATCGTTGGGTGGAGCAAGCAGCCCAAGAGGCCCAATCCAGCCCTGAAGAGGTCATGACTGAGGCGCTTCGCCGCCACCTTTGGGAGCTGGACCGGCGCAAGATCGCCGAGGAGAGCAAGGCCTATCGGCGCCAGCACGCTGAGCTGCGGGCGCGCTACCTTGGCCGGTACATCGCTATGCACAAAGGAGAGATCGTAGACCAGGACGTGGACTTCCAGGCGCTCTGGCAGCGCGTGCGGCAACGCTTTGGTCGCACGCCCGTACTGGTCACGCAGGTCGGAGAGGAACCAGAAACGACCATTGAACGAAGAGGCTTTCGCCAGGCATCCGGAGACCAGGCATGAAGTACGCCAGCCAGCGCGTTGCGCTTCACTTGTGGGCCTGGTGATTCTCAAACCAGACGACGGCGATGATGGCACGCAGCCGGTTGTATTCCTCACAGTTGGCGATCAAGTCGAGATCCCCGTCGCCGTCTATGTCCCGGGCCAGGATTTGGTCCCACTTCTCGCCGTTAAAGCGGCCCAGCCCGACGAACCCGTCGCCCCACTTGATGACATGTGTGCGCCAGCCGGCCTCCGACTGCTCCATCCAGAAGACGGCCGCCCGGTCGCGGGGCAGCCGGCCGTTGCGGTGGATCAGCGCGCCGACGAGATCTGGCCGGCCGTCGCCGTTGAGGTCGGCCACGGCAAGGGATCGCCCCGGCCAGCGGGCCGCAGGGTGCTTGGGGATGGCAATCCGCTCGAACGCGATCCCCGGCGTGCCGTCGGCCGGTGGGCCCTGGTTCCTGAACCAGTAGATCGCCGCTTCGGTCTGGATCAGGATGTCGTTGCGGCCGTCGCGGTCGAGGTCGGCGACGATGGCTTGCTCCTTGCCATAGAACTCCCCGCCGCGGTAGATCTCGTGCGCCGGCCACGGCTTCGTAACGCCGACGGGGCCCGGGTTCTCGTACCAGACGACGTTCTCCGCCGCGTCCGGCGTGTCCCAATCGGCGTTGCCGTTGACGATGTCCAGGTCGCCGTCGCCGTCCACATCGCCGAACTCGAAGCCGTGGCCGCTGGGGGTCATGGCGTCAATATCGTGGCGGAGCCATCCGCTCAACAGCCGCGCCTCCCGGCCGGGGTTCTCGTACCATCGCAGCCCCGCCCAACGCAGGTCGGCTCCGGCCAGCCCCTCGCGGCGGCCGCCGGCCATGCGCGAGGCCCGGCCGCCGGCGACGATGTCGAGGTCGCCATCACCGTCGAGGTCGGCGGCCCTGGCCGTCAGCCAGTGCCCCAGGCCGACGCTGGCGGGGAGGTCGCCGCCGTCAGCCCAGGCCGGGCCAGGCTCCCCCCAAAGGATGCGGATGCCGGCAGGCCGGTTGGTGTGTTCGACCCCGTGCGCCACGATGATGTCGGGCCGGCCGTCGCCGTCCAGGTCGCCGAAGGCGGCGTGTTCGGCGTTGGGGACGCGGCCGGCATCCAGGGCGGGCCAGGGCCCCGCCAACCCCTCCGGGCCGGGATCGAGCGCCACCCGGAGGCGGCCGGCGAACTCGTAGTTCGTCAGGTAGTCGTCCCGGCCGTCGCCGTTCACATCGGCGGCATCGAGGCCGTTGGGCAGCCAGTCGCCGGGGTTGTCCACCGGGCGCATCGGCCATTCGACGCCCAGCTCGGGATACGTGGGGTGCGGGGCGGTCTGGCGGGCGTAGGGCCTGTTGATCCCGGTGCAGGCGTCCCAGCCGTAGAGCGCCAGGGCGACCAGCAGGGGGCCAGCCAGGGCAACCGCCAGGATGATGGAGATGATCTTTGCGCCCCGATTCATGCGCACCGCCTTCCGAGTACTCTCCAAGATGCCTGGCACGTAAGCGTTGCTCGTTTCCCGGGCCCAACCGGCGGCTGTCTGGCCGGTGGGCGCCGCGATGAAGGCCAGCGCGGCCGGCCGATCCCCGGCTCGACCGTTTGCAGCGCGGCCACGAACTGGGCGAAGAAGCGGGCCGGGTCGGCGTCGTGCTCGTCCAGCGACAGCCAGGCCACGCGGCCCACGGCCTGGGCTGCCAGCCAGTGGACGACCAGCGTCGTCTTGCCGAACCCGGCCGGCGCGCAGACCAGGATCAGCCGGCCGCGGCGGCCCTGATCCAGGCGCTCGAAGAGCCGCGGCCGCGCCACCGCGCTCGGCCGCGGACGGGGGATATGCAGTTTAGTGCGCAGGAGTGATGCAAACATCGGCCAGCCAACGGTTTCGCGGTTAAGTTGCGCCTACTATACCGCAAACTGGGCCAGGCCATCAAAAGCCGGCGAAGTAAGGTCGCTGTGGCCTCTGCGGGCGTGCCTGACCAGTCGTCGCCTCAACCGCCCGGTGTTAATGAGTACGGCTCACTCCCTGCGTACGTGCTCTCCGTCAGCAGCGCGCCGCCGGCGTCGAGGCTCTGGACAATGTAGAAGACGCTATCGTGCCATTGTCCCAGGTTGACCGTGGTGTCAACGAAGCTGTAGCCGGGCGCGCCGGTGCTGGACAGGTTGGCGATCACCGTGCCGGCGGAGGGCTCGAAGTAAGGGGTGTTGGTGTGCCGCACCAGGCGGTAGGTGGCCGCGTCGGCGACGGCATCCCAGCGCAGCTCGATGCGGCGCTCCGGCGTGGACAGGGCCCTCAGTTGCGCCAGCGCGGCGTTGAGGCTGGCCTGCAGCACGCTGTTGGCCGGGTCGAAGGTCCAGCCGGATCGGGTGATGTTGGTGATCCGCAGCGTGTACAGCCCGGCCGGCCCGCTGGTGCTGAAGCTGGCAACGCCGCTGTTGTTGGTCGTTGCGCTCTGGTTGACCGTGCTGCCGTCCGGCTTGGTCCAGGTGACGAACACCGTTGCGCTGCGCACTGCGGCGCCCGTCTCACTTTTCACCGTGACGCGGCCGGAGACGTTCACCTGGTAGCGCCGGGCCTGCGAGCTGAGAGAGATGTTGGTAGAGCGCAGGCAGTTGCTGGTGCAGCCGCCGGGCGTCGGCGTCGGTGTAGGTGCCGGCGTGGGGGTCTGGGTCGGCACTGGCGTGGCGGTCGGCGTCGGTGTCGGCGTGGCTGCGCCGCCCACCACCACGGTTACCGTGTCTGTGCCGGTGGCGTTGTTGGCGTCGTACACCTTGAGCGTGGCCTGGTAGGTGCCTGCCGTGTTGTAGGTGTAGTAGGCCGGCGACCCATAGTACATGCTGCCGTCGTGGAAGATCCACTCGATGTTGCCGATGGAGCCGTCGGGGTCGTAGGAGCCATCGGCGTAGAAGGTGACGCTCAGCGGCGCAGGGCCGGAGCTGGGCACGGCCTGGGCGACGGCCACCGGCGGCTGGTTGGGCGCAACCGCTTGCACCAGGATGGCCTGCGTGGTCTGGCTGCCGGCGTTGTCGGTGACGGTCAGGTGCGCGACGAAGGGGCCGGGGGTCGTGTAGGTGTGGCCGGGGTTGGCCAGGGTCGAGGTGGCGCCGTCGCCGAAGTCCCAGAAGTAAGCCGTGATGCTGCCGTCGAGGTCGGTCGAGCCGGCCGCGCTGAAGTTGACTGCCAGCGGCACGACGCCGCCGCTGGGGTTGGCAGCGGCGACCGCCACAGGCGGCTTGTTGCCCGCTGCGCCAAAGAGGCCGTAGCCGATGCGGTAGTTGGCGAAGGACGCCTCGTTGCGCATGAGCGCGGCCGCGATCAGGGACACGCCGCCCTGTGGGCTGGCCACGGCCGGCAGCGTCTCGCCGACCGGGCTGGTGGCGAAGACGAAGCCCTGGGGGTCCACCACCGTGCCGCCGGGGGTCACGCGCATCCCGAACAGGTCGCTGCGGCCGTCCAGCATGTCCAGGTCAGCGAAGCGGTTCTTCTGCTCCTCGTAGACGATCACGAAATGCGCGCCGTCCCAGGTCACCTGCGGGTTGTACTGGTTGCCCCGCCAGGGGGTCAGGTTGACCACCGGGCCCAGGCTACCGTCAGGGTAGATAAAGCGGTAGAGCAGGTCGGTCTCCACGCCGGAGCTGATCTCGGCCGACTGCACCATCATGGCGACGCTGCTGTTGGCGGCCAGGCCGATGCGGAAGACGCCGTTGCCGCCGGCCGTGGAGAAGTTGTATAGGCCGCCGATGTCCGTCTTGACGCCGTCCACGCTGACGAACAGCGCGCCGGTGTCCGCAGTGCTGTTGTTGTGGCTCCAGTTGTTGTGATAGACCACCAGCCAGCGGCCGCCCAGCACGGTTACGGTGGGGGCCCGGCCGACGTAGCTGCCCGCCAGGTAGATCGGCGTTGGGTCGAGCACCGCGCCGGTGCTGCCGTTGACGCGCGCGGCGTAGAGGATGATGAACTGGGTGGAAGAGCCGTACTTGCGGCCCAGCACCAGGAAGGTATCGCCGATAGCCTCGATGTCGGGCGGCCCAAAAGCGGAGGACATGACCAGGAAGGGCGCCGCGTCCACCTTGCTGCCGTCGGGGTTCAGCCGCTGGGCGAAAAGCCCGCCGGCGCTGCTGCTGCTCCACGCCACCAGATAGACCGAGCCGTTCCAAGCCACGGCCGGCGCGCCCGGTCCGTTGATCAGGTCGCCGGAGGCCAGCTCCACCGGCCCGGCCGTGACGGGGTTGCCGGCTGCGTCCAGCGGCTGGGCCAGCACCCGATGCGCGCTGCCCGTGCTGCTGAGGTAGGCGACCATGTAGCCGTTGCCGTTGGTGGCGATGTCGGGTCGCACCTGCCGCGGCGCGCCGATTGCGAGCTGGCGGCTGGGGCCGGCTGCGTTGGTCGAGGAGATGTTGGCCGTGACCACGCCCTGGTCGGCGTCCACGTAGGGGGACCAGACGATCTGCAAGCCGCCGCTGCCGTTGCCGGCCGTCGGGCCGGCCGAAGGGCCAGAGATCGCCACGCCGCCGGGGTCGAGCACCGTGCCGGAGGTGTTGACGCGCGCGGCGCGCAGCTCCGTCAAGTTGCGCAGCCACGTCACCCGCCAGTTCACGCCGTCCCAGGCAACCGCCATGTCGGTGAACGTGTCAGAGAAGCTGTTGCCGGAGAGATTGTCACCATCGCCATCCAGCATTTGACCGTTGGTGTCGAGGCGGGAGCCGTAGACCGCTTTGCTGAAGTCAGGCTGCTGACGGTGCCAGACCACATAGAATTGGCTGCCGGCGCCGGCTAAGTCGCTGACGGTTGAGACTGCCGTAAGCAGCGCCGTGCCCAATGGGTTCAGATTGCTGTCAAACCGCAGGCCGACCGTCCCGAAGGTCCCATCATCATAGGTCATCAGGAAGACACCGCCGGCATAGGCCAACCGGATGTTGGAGCGCATGTAGTAGGTGGCCTTGACGAGGGCGCGCGTTGGCGGATCGAGCACTGCGCCGGCCGGCGAGATGCGTATGGCAACGATATCGCCGCCGGTGGAGGTGCCCTGCACCACGACGACCCAGTTGTTGCCGTCGGAGGCCACCGCCCAGTAGGGGCCGCCGCCGGGCTTCGTGCCGTACAACGGGATGGGCCGAGGATCGAGCACCTGGCCGGCCGGGCTAACGCGCACGGCATACAGCCCGCTCTCGTAGTAGCCGGTGGCGTTGGGGCCGTTGCCCTCGAACACGACCAGCCAGTTGCTGCCGTTCCACGCGACCTTGGGTGCCCACTGTGAAGCAGACGCGGCCGTCACGGCGATGGGGGTGGTGTCCAGGGGATTGCCGGCGGCGTCCAGGCGCATGGCGTAGATGTCGCGGCCCGTCTCGCTTTCGGTGCCGCCACTGACAATGCTGCGCGAGTCCTCCCACACCACCAGGAACTTGTCCCCGCCCTGGGCGATGTCGGGCGCCTGCTGGTTGGCGTAGGCCGAGCTGACCGTATCGTCGCCGGGCAGCCAGCGGCCCGGTACAATACTGTTGGCATTCGCCGAGAATACCACCACGCTGCACAGCAGGGTGGCAAGGACCAGAGGTAATACGACACGGCGCATGGTCTCCATAGACGGTACCTCCCCATAATAATGGGGCAAGTATACGGCCGAGGAGGCGACATTGTCAGTGACTGGAGTCACTCAAGGGGAAAGCGATTTGCGCCAGCGCGGTCCGGTCCACCACCTCGATCAGCTTACGGCCAAGGTGCACGCTGCCGCGGGCTTCGAAATCCTTCAGGATGCGGCTGATGACCTCGCGCACGCTGCCCACGTCAGCCGCCAGTTGCTGGTGTGTGATGCGTGCCGGTGTTTCGTGGGCCAGCAGCCAGGCGGCCACGCGTTGGTCGAGCGACCGAAAGGCGACGTCTTCGACCAGCGTCATCAGGTGGGCGATGCGGTCGGTGAAGAAGTGGAAGATGAACTCGCGGAACTCGCGCGAGCTTTCCAGGAGCTGGTTAAACGCAGGGCGGGGGAGTGCGAAACCCCTCACCTCCCTTTCAACCTCCCCGCGCGCGGGGTAGGCGGCGCCACCCAGCAAGCACGACACGGTCAGGATGCAGCTATCGCCGGGTTTCAGGCGATAGAGCAGGATCTCGCGCCCCGTCGCCGAGAGCTTGGTGACGCGGATGCTGCCGGCGACCAGGAAGAGGAAGGAATGACAGGGGCACCCGATGTCGAAGAGGACGTGCTGATCCACCAACTGCACCGGCTGCGCCTCGCGTCGAAACAAGTCGAGCTGGCGCGGTGACAGGCTGTGCAGCACGGGATAGAGGGCAGTGAGGGTCGTCAGGTCGGCGTCGGCGATCATAGCAAGTCTATCCTCCCGGCAAGAGCGGCGTCTGTCGAAGGTTAAGCGATGCTACCCCTGTGGCCGCAGCGGGCAGGATGCGCGGCCACATCACCGATAGAGCAGGCGCAGGAGGGTGCGATTGACCAGGTTGGCCAATTGGAGGCCGAAAGCGGCGCCGGCCAGCACGGCCGCCATCACCCAGACGACCGAGCCGCTCAGGTTCCAGGCCAGCAGCCCGCTGCCGTAAACTCCCGCCACCACGAAGGCCACCAGGATCAGGTAGGAGAGCGCGTTCTGGAGGTGGTCCCGGACCAGGTCGGGCATCAGCAGGCAAGCGATCAGCCCCAGCAGGCTGACGACGACGGGAGCCGAAAACAGCAGCAGGACTTCTTCGGTCATGGCGTTCACCTCTGCAGTGGAGTATACCGTGTCTGTCCCGCGCGGCCAAAATCGTTCCTGCCGCAACCTGGGCCAGGCCATCAAAATCCGGCCAGGAACCGCGCCGCATCCTGCAGCCAGTGAAACGCGATGGCGGACTCGAGCCCGCGGCGGCGGGCCAGGATGAGCGGCGGCAGGCCCCAGAACAGCGCCAACACCGCGCCCATCCCTAACGCGACCAACGGCGCTTGCAGGAACAGGTCATCGAGAGTCACAGCTCCAGGCAGGCGTCCGCCGCCAGCCAGAACAGGCTCTCGCGCACTTCCCGGCGCGATTGCCAGCCGCGCTTGTCCCAGTGTTCGCCGCTCAGGTCGTCGCCCGCGTACAGGATTTGCCCCAGCAGGACTCTCCTGAACTGCGCCACCGCCAGCAGGCTGGCCGCCTCCATCTCAACGGTCAGGCAGCCTTCGGCGCGGCGGGCGTCAATCATCGCCTGGGTTTCGCGGTAGGGGGCGTCGGTCGTCCAGGTTTTGCCCGTCACAAAGGGCAGCCCGCGCGCGGTCAGGGCGGCGCGAAGCGCGTTCAGCGCCTGCGGCTGCGCCTGGATTTCGCGGCCTGGCTGAATGTAGTGATAGGACAGTCCTTCGTCCCGCAGCGCGCTCTCGACCAGAATCAGTCTGCCGACGGTCAGACTCTTGTCCAACACGCCCGCGCCGCCGACCACGACAAACTTCCTGCAGCCGAAGGCAATCGCTTCTTCGAGCAGCCCCGCGGCAATCGGCGCGCCCACGCCAGGGTGGAAGAACGCCAGCCGCCTGCCGCGATGCTCAATCTCGTAGAGGGGATGTTCGCCGTCTTCCCAGCGGTTTGCAACGGCAACCCGCGCCTGTTTTTCGGCAGCCACTTTTTCGTTCACTTCGCGGAAGAAGGAGATGACGCAATGCGCTGGCACGTCGCGCGGCTTGATGATGCGGGACGGCTCAATCTTTGCCTCCGCAGCGAAGTCGTGTTCCAGGATGGGATAGGTCGAGTTCATTGCTTTCTCTCCACGTTCATCTTCTCCTGATGTTTTGTGGTGTTATCCGAAGGCCAAGATCATCAGCAGGCTGATCGTTACAACCACGCCATTCAGCAGGTTGTGCGCCAGGATGGGCCCAACCAGGCTGCGCGTCCTGACGAACAAGAACGCATAGAAAAGCCCGAAGATGACGACGGTAGCCTGTTGCAGCCAGTTGAAGTAGGTGATCCTGAACGGATTCAACTGGAAACCGACGTGCCCGAACATGAAGCACACGGTAACGACAATCACCGCCCATATGACGCTCGTTTTCTCGCCATAGCCGAGTCTCCGGCCCAATGCCAGCACGGTCGTGATGACCAGCGAGCGGTACAGGATTTCCTCGCTGGCGCCCGAGAGCAGCACCTGAAAGAGAAAGTGCCCGCCGAAGTTGGCCGCTGAGAGGGGAAACGGAAACGGGGCCGGCGTCGTGCCCGACAGCATCATCGCCGTGGCAATGCCGCCTTGCAAGATGAACCAGGCCCCACAGAACTGCAGCACCCGCTTGACAGCATAACGCCACTGGTTGGTGTTGAAGCCAAATTCGACCAGCGAGATGCGCAGCACTTTGACCAGCGCCAGGATACCGGCGAACGCGATGGCGGCCTGAAAGACGTGGTGCAGGGTGATGTACAGGAAGGCGCCGTCGGGGTCTATCCAGCGCCAGGACGGATAGACCCTCCCGGCAAGGGCAAACGAGACATCGCTGATGACGCGAGTGATCACCAGGAACATGCCCGCCAGGCCGACAAGGGCCGCCGGCCTGCCAAGCATGACTGAAAATGCCTTTGGTTTGAGAGTTGTGCTCATTCACTCCTCGCATTGTCGCCTGGTCTGTAACTTGCTGAGGGTCACACGGTCATACATTGTAAACGATGTTCTTGATCTCGAGCTTGCCATAGGTGAAATCGCCGTCCGGGTAATGCCAGATCATCTCACCGTAAGTGGGGAGGTTGTAGCCGTTGAGATTACGGTACCTCGAAACCGGCGTCGAGAACGGGTATTGTTTCATATCGGCGACAGCCCACCTGTCTTCGGAGATGAAGTTGACCAACTGGCCTTCGCTATTAAAGTGAAGCAGAGCGCTGACGGCCACACCCTGATTCGTGAATGTCCCCTTGACCGTCATGTCATCAATGGCTTGCCATGTGATCCGCCTGTCAATCAGGGTGGCTGGCGCCATCAAACACATATCGTTGAAGAGCGTGACCGTATCGGCCTCGAAGGCCACGTCGCCGGCAACTCGCATCACCGGGAACAGTCCGAACAGACGGACATCCATCATGGCGCGCTTGTCCTGATAGCGGTGATATCCCGGCACAGTGAGGCCGAACATCCGCCCTTTCATGAAGAACAGGCGGGTTGGCCGGTCGAAGAAGTTGTGCTGCTCGGCGGTCACTGGAAAAAACGCACCGCCCTTTTGGCGCATCTCGCCTGTCATTTCAGCATACATGCTGACGACCTTCGGCTTGCCCACCGCGCCCACATAGCGCAGATAACGCTGCACGGGATCAGGCAACGCCTGTATGTCGGCCTCGGTGATGGCCTCCAACGGCCGGGCGGGCGCTCGTCCCAAGGCAGCCTGGACGTCCTGCCTGTAGCGACCCTCGAAACGGACGGCGCCAAACTGCAAGAGCGCAACGACCAGGATGATCAGGTTAGGGATGGAGCCAAACCTGGCGTCCTGCCAGGCTGTGAAGATCAGGATCTGCGAGAGGAGCGCGGCCATGATGGCGGCCGCCCACCACCAGCGCTTCTTTAAGCCAAAGGCAACGGCGGTTACGACCAGGGCCAGGGCTGCGGCCAGCCACAGGAGGCCGAGGGGACGGCCGATCGCCTGCGTCAGTTCGTTGACCTCAGCCAGGTCAAAGGCTTTCAGAAAACCGAGCATGTGGATCAATCCGTGCATGAGCAGGATTGCGATGAGAAAGAGGGATAACAGGCGTCTCATTGGGCTTCTCCTTCATAGAGGCCCAGGCCATACATCTCGACGGTCTGGCCACGCAGGGTGGTGAACATGAACGGGCCATCGCCGCCCGGCGCAAATAGACCTGCGCTCGCGGCGATGAGGGTCAACAGCGCAATCAAAGGTACAAGCCAGGACAAAGTGGTTCTACGCATCGTTTTGACGCTCCTATATCAAGACATGTTCGACCGGCCGGCGCAGCGAGCGGGGCAGGTCGGCGGCATAACCGTAGCGCACCAGCAGTTGCGGCGCAGCATTGAGGCCGATAGCGGTCTGGAATTGGGTGCGCAGCGCGGCCACCTCGATGGGCTGGTTCAGCAAGGCCGACTTGATGTCCAGCGCGGTCATCGTGAGCGCCAGCCGCTCGTAGACCTGGCCCGTGCGCACCCAGGCGGCCCTGTCGTCGGACGCCGAGGCGACCACCACTGCGCCGGACGAACTGCGCAGCTTCTTCGCGTCGGCGTCGGCTTGCTGCTGCGGCTTTGTGCCACCAACAAACATCCGTCCCAGCCAGCGCGGCACTTCGGGGTTGCCCGAACAGCGTGAGTACAGCCCGTCCATGGTCGCCATGGCCTCCCGCTTGTTGAAGCGCAGCCAGTAGATGAGTTCAGCCACGAACGCCTTGTCGGCGTATTGCTGCAGGTTGCCCTCGTTGACGTATGCCAGCGCGGTCTCCATCTCCGCCGGGGCGGTGAGGAAGCGCAGCGAAACGCCCGGCTCCAGCGGCAGGGATTGCACCCTGTCCAGGTCGGCGGCGGGCACGGCGCGGCCGTCATAGGCCGAGCGCGTGTTCTGACGCCGGGGGATGGCGTCGAACAGGGGATCGGCCTGGGGCGCCTCGGCCGCAAGCTGCACGCGGATGACGTCGGCCGCGGTGGGGTAGGTCACTTGGGCGCGGTATCCGGTCGCACGGGCGGCCACCAGCAGGTTCTCCAGCGCGCAGCCCAGGCTGATCCATAGCTCGCGGTCGTGCGGGTCTACCACCGGCAGGCGGCGGTTGGCGTCGGGGTGGATTTCGATCACATCCTGGCGCACGGCGAACTTCCAGGGTTGGGTGTTGTGTCCGTTCGCGGCCAACGTGGCGTAGCGGACAAGTTCCTTCAGGTCGGTCGGCATGGTTCCTTCCTTTGCAGCCGGCCGCCAGGTCTGATCGGCTTGGCCGGCATCATCGAGCCACGGCGCATATTCGGCCAGCGCGTAGCCGCCTGCTGCGGTGACGCCGACGGCGGCGGTGAGGCGCAGGAAATTGCGGCGGGTCAAGCGGCGGTGCGATGCTGTGGGGTCCATGATGCGCTTCTTGCTGCCAACGCAGCCGGCGTCCAGCCCCGGATCTGCGCCCAGTCCCGGCGGTCCTCCTCGACGGCCTTCACCATTTTAGCGATGGTGCGGTCCAGGAAGGAGAGGCGGCTGAAGTCCATCTTGCCCTCGAAGTAGACCTCCTCCGCGCCCGGCAGCAGCGGCCGCACGGCGTTCAGGTAGGCTGCGCGGGCAGTGCGGCTGGCCTCGTCGTCGCCGGTGTTGAGCATGTGTACGGTGAAGAGCGCCACTGGCAGCGCGCTGAGCGCAACCTGGTTTGTTTTGACATAATTCACCGCCTCGGGCAGCCAGTTGCCCATGCGGATGGCGCTGCCCAGCACCACGGCCGTGTAGCCGGCCAGGTCGGGCTGGCTCTTGACGGGCCTGACGTCCACCGCGTAGCCGCGGGCGGACAGGCTTTCGCCGATGGCAGCTGCGATCTCGGCGGTCGAGCCGGCGCGGGTGGCGTAGGCGACGAGAATGCGTTGGTTCATGGTATCTCCTGAATGGCCACGAATTCCACGAATGACACGAAGTATCTGGTCAGTCTTCGTGAAATTCGTGCAATTCGTGGCAGGTCGGCAAGGGTTGGCTGTCCAGGGCCACGATGGTGCAGCCCAGGTTGTGCAGGTGCCGCACCAGGCCCACGATGCCGGACTGGTCGGCGCGGATGTCGGACAGGCGGGCCGTGTCCCCTTCGTGGGCGAGGAGCGTCCCCGCCGGGCAATACGCGGCCACGAACTCCTCGTCCACCTGCCCGCGCAGGGTGATGCGGTAGGTTCGCAGGTCGTCCGGTCGGTTGGTTGGTGCAGTCATCGGTGTCCTCCTCGCTTTTCGTCTTCAGTCTACACCTGCGCAAACAAAAACGGACTACATGATGATGTAGTCCGTCCGGCGAAAACGATGTAGTTGTGTACCCAGCAGCCCGATGGGCGGGGCTACAGTCAAGTCTGGCAATCACCTGATCCAGCAGAAACGCGCCTTTTCATCCGCCTCGATCAGGTCGAATTCATGATGATCACTGCTCACCAGTTGGGCGTTGAGTTGCTGCGCCAACCCTAGAGCCACCGAGTCAGCCAGGGAAATGCGGTATGCAATCTTGAATGTGCCCGCACTCTGCATCAACGACCGGTCCAGCGTCTCCACCACGGTGACCGGCAAGTTGTAGATATCATCTACCAATTGGCGGGCAGTAGCTGCATCACGCTTGAGGCAATCGTAGAACAACTCATACACGTTGACTGCGGCGACGAAACACTGAACCCGCCCCTGCATAGCCAGCGCCAACAAATTGTCCACCACTTCGGCGCCTACTTCATCGTTGAGATAGGCGATGAGAGCGCAGGCATCGAACACATAGCGTTCGGGTTTCTCAGCATCGGGCGACATGGGATCAACGCTCTAGGGCTTTCTCAACTTGCTTGCTACTGGCGAATTCGTCGGCGCTGCTCAGGAAGCCGCGGTATTTGCCGCGCAAACTCTTGATCGGTTGCGAGCGCTTCCCGGCGCGGATAGTTTCGATATTCAGGATCGTCACCAAGTAGACCTGGCCCTCGGAATCCTGAATCGGCTCCAGGGGCTGCAACAGGCCATTTACATAGATCGCTTCGATCGTCTTCGGGGATGCAATAGGCATGGCTACGCCTCCAATACGAGCAAAATCTGGTTGAAAAGCATTCTCAAGTTGGATTGTAGCATTGGGCATAGGGTGTGTCAACCGGCAAGCCCCAACGAATGGAAGCCGGCGCTGCGCCGCCGACCGGGGTCTGCTCCAAGCTTCTGTCTACAGCAGCCCCAGCTCCCGCGCCCGCGCCACGGCCTGCGCCTGGCGGTTGACGCCCAGCTTGCCGTAGATCTCCTTGACGTGAAAGCGCACGGTGTTGAGGCTGACCACCAGCCGGTCGGCGATCTCGGCGTATTTGAGCCCCTCGGCCAGCAGCCGCAGCACCTCCAGCTCGCGCTCGCTCAGCGGTTCGACCAGCTCGTCCCCCTGGTCCCTTCTCTTGGGAGGAGAGGGGGAGATAACCTCACCCCCCGGGCCCCCTCTCCTGGGAGGAGAGGGGGAGATAGCGGGATGGCCGAGGCGTGAAAACAGGGCCTCGAGGGCCGGGCCTTCGTCCAGGAAGGGGCGGACGGCGCCTTCCGGCTCGGCCAGGGCCAGCGCCCGGTCGAGGTAGCGACGGGCGGCGCGCAGGTCATCGCCGGCCAGTTGCGCGGCCGCCAGCAGAGCGCGGAGCAGCGTGCCATGGCGGCCGCCGGCCTCGGCCGAGCGGATGATGCGTTCCGCCAGGCCGGCCGCACGGGCATCCCTGCGGAGCGACAGCAGACGCAGCCAGGCCAGATGGATGGGGTCGGCGGCGGCAGTGACGGGGTCGTCCGGCCCGACGCCGCTGGCCCGCAGGTGCGCCTCCGCGGCCGCGTCGTCCCCCCGCGCCAGGGCCAGGCGCGCCTGCTCGCTGATCAGCGGCGGCCGCAGCCAGCCCGGCGCGCCCGCGGCCAGCAGGCGGGACGCCTCGGCCAGCGCGTTCGCCGCGTCGTCCAGCCTGCCCTCCGCCTGCAACAGCCGCGCCAGGTTCACCTGGCTGTAGATCAGCGAGGCGTTGTGGCCGGCGAGCGCGCTCAGCCGGATGGCGGTCTGCAGGTGCTCGCGCGCCCGGTCGAGCTGGTTCCACTCGTAGTAGATCAGCCCCAGCGCGCCGTGCACCGCGCCGATGATGGTGGGGCTTGCCGCGACAGGCGCAGCCGACGGGGACGCCGTGACATGCGCCAGCCGGTCGAGGGCTTGGGCGGCGACCTGGGCCGCCAGCCGCAGCCGGCCGTACTGCGTCGCCATCAGGGTCAGGTGCGACACCGCCAGCATCTCGGTCACCAGGTTGCCCGACGCCCGACCGGCCGCGATCGCGTCCTGAAGCGCAGCCATGGCCCGGTCGAAGTCGGGCAGTTGGCGGTAGGCGCCGCCCAAAGCCAGCGAGGCCAGGCCGATCAGCCGGTGGTCGTCGGCCGGCGCCAGCGCCAGGGCTTGACGGCCGGCTTCGATGGCCTCGGCGGCCCGGCCCTGCGCCTGCAGCAGGTTGGCCCGCAACGCCAGGCACTCGCTGCGCCAGGCTGCCGTGGACGTGTCAGGAATTTCGGAAGCCTGCCCCGGCTCCGCCGGTGGTGCCGGCGTGCCTGGCACGTGGGCCGCAGCTTCCGCCTGCGCCAGGTGCGGCCCGACCTGCGCCAGGTTGCCCCGCAACAGATGCATCCAGCCGAAATCCAGGCTGAGGCGGGGGCTGCGATCGCGCAGCCCGGCCGGCAGGGCGCTCAGCCACCCCTCCAGCGTGCGGGCATAGCCCCGGTTGAGCAGCGCCCAGCCGTGGCGTTCCAGCAGCGCCACAACGCGGTCGTGCTCGGCTGCGGCCAGCGCATGGCCGATGGCCTCCGCGGGCATGTCGTGCGCCTCGTACCACCGGCTGGCGCGAGCATGCAGGCCGGCGACCTCCTCCGGCCGCGTGCGGCGCAGTTGGGCCTGCAACAGCTCGGCGAACAGGTGATGGTAGCGATACCAGCGCCCCTCGTCGTCCAGGGGGATGAGGAAGATGTTGGCGCGCTCCAGGTAGTCGAGGATGGACCTCGCCCCGCTCCCCCCAACCCCCTCTCCCCTCTCCTGAGCGTAGTGCGGCTCAGGAAAGGGGGGAGGGGGTGGCCGAAGGCCGGGGGAGGGGGGTGAGGTCACCGCGTCGCACAGCTCGGCCGTGAGCTGGGCCAGGATGGAGGTGCGCAGCAGGAACGCCTGCACTTCGGCCGGCTGCCGCGCCAGCACCTCTTCGGTCAGGTAGTCCAGGATGAAGCGGTGCGTGCCGCTGAGGCTCTGGATGAAGGCGGACGCGTCGGGCCGGCCCTGGAGGGAGAGCCCGACCAGTTGCAGGCCCGCGGCCCAGCCCTCGGTGCGCTCGGCCAGGCGGGCCACGTCCGGCGCGGAGAGCGGCAGCCCCATGCCATCGCGCAACAGGGCCGCGATCTCGGCCTCGTCGAAGCGCAGGTCGGCCGCGCGCACCTCGGTGAGCTGGTCGCGGGCGCGGAGGCGAGCCAGGGGCAGCGGCGGGTCCTCGCGCGTCACCAGCACCAGGTGCAGCCCGGCCGACGGATGCGCCAGCAGGTCGCCCAGCACGCCCATGATCGCCCGGTCCTGGATGACCTGGAAGTCGTCCAGCACGCAGACCATCGGCGCTGCCGCGGCCAGGTCGTTTAGCAGCGTCGTCGCCAGCATCGCCGGCGGCGGCAACTGGCCGGCCCGCAGCGCGGGGGTCAACGCCGCACCGACGGCTGGAGCCACTTGCTGCAAGGCGGCTACGAAGTAGGCGAAGAAGCGCAGCGGGTCATCGTCGGCCTCGTCCAGGGCCAGCCAGGCGACCGGCCGGTCGAGCTGGCCGGCCCACGCCGCGGCCAACGTGGTCTTGCCGTAGCCCGCGGGCGCAGCGATCAGCGTGAGCGGCCGGCCGGCGGCCAGGCCGGCATCCAGCCGCGCCATCAGCGCCGGCCGCGGCACCCCGTGTCGCGGGGTGGTGGGCCGGTGGAACTTGGCCGTAATCAAGGCGGGTTGAAGCGAAAGGCCCGTCGGCATAGGCGAATGTTCCTGTGACTAAGCGGTAGAAGGCCTCATTATTATGCCATCGAAGACCGGTGGCAACAACAATGGTGACCGGTGCCCGTTTGCAAAATGAAACGTGATATAATAAGGCTGATTATATCGGACAAGTTCACCGATGGGGAGGCAAAAATGGGAAAGCGGTACACGATCCAAGCCGTGATCTATCCGGGGGATGAGCGGGGATATGTGGCCGAGTGTCTCAATCTGGCCGTGGTGACCCAGGGCGAGACCTTGGACGAAACAGTGCAGAATCTTCGCGAAGCGATTCAGCTTCATTTGGACGGCGAGGATCCGGCAGAACTGGGACTGGTACCTCATCCGCCTGTGGTGGTCACGATGGAGATGGAGCCGGTTTATGCCTAGGCTGCGCCATCTTTCTGGCCCTGAGGTCATTCGTATTCTGGAGAGCTTTGGCTTCGCCGTTCACGCTCAGAGCGGCAGCCATGTCAAACTGCGAAGGCTGGGCCTCCGCGGACAGAAACAGACGTTGACAGTCCCAAATCACAAAGAACTTGATACAGGCACTTTGCGAGCCATTTTTCGGCAAGCAAGCCAGTTTATTGCTGAAGAAGAGCTTCGACCTCACTTCTACACTGAGTAGGCCGAAAGCCAGCCGTTAGCCTAATGATTGCGCAATCAGATATGATTCGTTGAAAATAGTAACTACCTGCCCAGCATGGTTGCAGCGGCGGTAAGCCGCGCCGTTGTGTTGATCTGCCAGGCACTTTGCAAGATGCCTGGCGTGTAGGGGAGGTTCATCATGCAAGCCAATGTCAAACTCGGGCGCATTTTCGGCATCCCCGTGGGATTGCACGCAAGCTGGTTTCTCATCTTCGGCCTGGTCACGTGGTCGCTAGCGTTGGGGTATTTCCCGTCCGAATATCCGGCGTTAGCGCCGGCTACCTACTGGGCGCTGGGCGCCTTGACCAGCGTCCTATTCTTCGGGTCGGTGCTGTTGCACGAGCTGGGGCATTCTCTGGTCGCCCTGCGCAACGGCATCGCCGTGCGCGGCATCACCCTCTTCATCTTCGGCGGGGTGGCGCAGATTGACCGTGAACCGGATACCGCCGGCGCTGAGTTCCGCATCGCGATCGCCGGCCCGGCCACCAGCCTGGCGCTGGCCGCCCTGTTCGGCTTGATCTGGCTGCTGGACCGTCCTATCCCCCACCTGGCTGCGCCCACCATGTGGCTGGCGCGCATCAACCTGATGTTGGCCGCGTTCAACCTCATCCCCGGTTTCCCCCTGGACGGCGGCCGGGTGCTGCGCGCCATCATCTGGCAGGTCACGGGGAACTTCCAGCAGGCCAACCAGGCGGCTTCCATCAGCGGCCAGGTCGTGGCAGCGGGGTTCATCGGCGTGGGAGTGTTCATCGTCCTGGGCGGCAACCTGTTCAACGGCTTGTGGCTCATCTTCATCGGCTGGTTTCTGCAGAACGCAGCCGCAGCCACCTACGCGCAGGCCAGCCTCAAAGAACAGTTGCGCGGGGTCAAGGTGGGCCAGCTCATGTCGCATGATCATCCGCGCGTTTCCACTTATATGTCGCTGCAGGATGTGATCGAGAACCAGATCCTGGCCACGGGCCAGCGTTGCTTCCTGGTGGTAGATGATGGCCATCTGGTGGGGGTGCTGGGTTTGCGCGATGTCGCGGCCGTGCCCAAGGGAGAACGCGAACGCACGAAGGTGGCCCAGGTCATGGTGCCGTGGGAGCGCCTGTCGCTGGTGAGCCCGGAAACCGAGCTGATGGACGCACTGCAACTGATGGACGACCGGCAGGTGGCGCAACTGCCCGTGGCTGTGGGGAATCAGGTGCTCGGGATGATCTCGCGCGAGCATGTGCTCCACTACATTCGTACTCGCAGCGAGCTGAAGGTGTGAATTGGCGCGTGCCGGACCCGCAAATTGTGTCCGGCACGCAGTTGCGCCATCAATACAGGACCGGTACAGTGTGTTCCTGCGCTCGTGGAACGTCCGACGGGGTGAAGCGCAGGCGCAATGCTAGAAGTCTTCCGCCTTCACATACGGGTGACTCCACAGCGTCACCTGCAGCAGGCACGATTTCACCCACGCCAGATACATCTTCTCCACCTCTTCGGCCGGGTGGCCTTTGCGGGCCAGGAACGGCTTGAGCGTGAAAGTCACCGGGAACACCAGCAGGAACATGTACCGGAACGGCACGATCCCCGCAGCCGTCGCGCCGTCGGTACGGTTCTTTTTGGTGCGGTGGTGGCGCAGGCCGATCTCATGCTGATAGTTCAGCCAGTCCCGGTCGTATTCGGCGCGCGCTGTGTCCAGGATCCACTGGCCAAAGCGTCGGCGCACCGCAGCCAGGTAGTCGCCCAGGGGTTGGCCGCTGGTAACGTCGGTGAAGGTCGCCAGGAGTTGCGGCTGAGAGCCGACAAAGCCGTACCAGACGTCCAGGATCTCTTCCACGTAGTCCTTGACGATGTCGTGGGAAAGGCGCAGGTAGCGCACATCTTCCTCGCCGAACAGGACGCTGCGCTTCATGGCCTCGAATTCTTCCAGGGTGACCGGCGAGGTCGCGACGGCAGTCGTGCCGTAGGTGTAGCCCGGGATCGCGGGTGCTGTGCTCATGGTCTTTGTCCTCCTGCTCATCACGGATTGGCTGGCAATGTTTGCCTCTTGCGGCATGTTTGTGCTATATTTGATTATATAAGGCAGGGGACAGATTTCAAGATGGCACTTTTCGGTCAGGGGGTTACCGGATGGTAAGCAAGGAACCCGTGACAGATGATTTGCGGCCCAAGGCGAACGGCAAAGCCACGACGGTCGCGGCCATGGTCGAAGAGATCGTGGGGTGTAAATGGTCGGTGCAGTTGCTGTGGCACATCCTGGACGGCCGCCATCGTCCCAGCGAGCTGTTGCGGGAGCTGCCGGGATTGTCCCCCAAGGTGATGCACCAGCGGCTGCGCAAGATGGTGGGCTTCGGCATCCTGCAGCGCACCGTGCGGGGCGAGAAGCCTCCCGTCGAGGTGGAGTATCTCCTCACTCCCTTTGGCCAACGCTTCATGCGGGTCCTGGATGAAGTGCGCCGGCTTCAGGAGGCGGTGGACGCTGGCGCCGAACTAACCTAACCCGAACGAACGCCGTGATGCCAGGTCACAAGAACAAGCTGATCACTTCCCGCAACGCAGGCGGAAATAAGATAGTCTTCATTCATCAGCGATGCGCCCTCAACCCGTGGTGGCTTCCGGCGGATGTCTGTCGGCGGTCGCTTCTCGGGCGTATTCCTTCGCCTCCCGCACCTCGTCCGCGGTGACGATGCGCTCCAGCAGCGCGTCGAAATGGGGGTTGACACGGTCGTTCAGCCAGCGGAAGAGCGCGGAACGCTCCTTGAGCGCCGCCTTGTAGAAACGCAGGCAGCCGTAACAGCTGGCGGTGCGCACGCTGTACTCGGCCGGATCTATCCGGTGGAACCAGGCCAGCCCGCGCATCCCCAGCCGCAGCGGCTCGCGCACCAGGCGAAACCACGGCGCACGGGCGTAGGCGATGCGCACCAGGCGGATGGTGCATGTGTTGCAGACAGCGTCCCTCTTCATGTTTACAGCAACCCGCTCGCCATGCCCAGGCCCACGACGATCAGCAGCGCGCCAACGATGAGCTGGACGGTGCGCAGCGTCACCTTCTTGACCAGCCGCGCGCCCAGGAACGCGCCCAGGAACGCGGCCAGCGTCGCGGCGACCACCAGCCCGGCGATGCCCTCCACCTCGCTGAAGCGCAGGGCGTAGAAGCTGGCCCCATACACCAGCAACCGGGCCACGTCCACCATCACAGCCGACACCGTGTTCGTGCCGATGAAGGCCTCTTTGTCCAGCCCGGCCTTGATCAGAAACGCCGAACGCAGCGCGCCCTGATTGCCCGACAGGCCGCCGAAGAAACCGGAGAGCGCACCGCCCAGCGGCAGGTATTTGCGGTCAAAGGCCAGTTTGCCGGTTTGCGGGAGCAGCTCGAAGAGCGCGAAGCCGACGATGATGACGCCGATGATCAACTTGATGGCCGCCACCTCATGCAGGCGGCCGCCGAGCTGATAGGACGCCAGGGGTGGGACGTGGGCAAAGACGTTCAACAGCGCCGCGCCCAGGAACGCCGCGATTACGGCCGGCGCGGCAAAGCGCGCCACCACGCCCCAATCGGCCTTGCGGCCCACCAGGAAGACCTTGAAGATGTTGTTGGCCAGGTGCACCACTGCGGTCGCCGCGATGGCCACGGGCAACGGGAAGAAGAGGGCGAAGGCCGGCATCAAGACCGTGCCCAGCCCGAAGCCGGAGAAAAGGGTCAGCATGGAGACCAACAGCGCGACCAGGCAGATGACGACGTATACCATAGGATCACCTCATGTGGAACTGTCGAGGCCGACTTCGTTCACCAACTCGCGCACTTTGCCCATGGCTTCGGCCAACGCCGCACGGCCGGCCGCGGTTGCACGGTAGTACTTGCGCCGCTTGCCATCCACCACCTCGATCTGCTGTTCGAGATAGCCGGCCTGGTGCAGTTTGTGCAGGATCGGGTAGAGGGTGCCGGGGCTGAGCGCGTAGCCGTGCCGCGCCAGTTCGCGGATCATGTCCAGCCCGAAGATCGGCCCTGCGGACGCATGATACAGGATGTGCAATCGGATGAAGCCCAGGAGCAAGTCGCGGATCACATTATCGGCCTTCGTTATCGGATTCCGATATTATTGTATGCGAAGGCCGCGCTTCTGTCAAAAAGCCGCATCGCGCGCGAAAAGCAACATTTGACACACAGCAACGGTTTATAATGGAATTATCTACGAATCCTCTTAGTAGCTTGCAAAGGATGAACCGCTTGTCTCCGAGATCGCTGCTGGCAAAGCTCAACTTTGGCCGCACGCTGGGGCCGCTGGAGGCGCGCATCATGGATGTGATGTGGCGTCGCGGCCCGTCCACGGTGCGCGATGTGCTGAACGCCTTGAACCAGGAGGATGCGCCCGAGCTGGCCTACACCACCGTCATGACGGTGATGGGCAACCTGGTCGAGAAGGGCCTGCTGGCCGCGACTCCCCACGGCCGCAGCTACTTGTATTCGCCGACGATGACCTACAGCGGCTTCATTCGCCGTCAGATCAGCGAGGTGCTGGACACCCTGCTGGATGGCTTCACGGAACCGACCTTCGCCTATCTGGTGGAGCGGTTGAGCGCGAGTGATCCGCAGCAACTGGCCGAGTTGGAGCGGCTGATCGCCGAGGAGCGCGCGCGCCATCCCGCGGAGGAAGATGCGTCATGAGCAGCCAGACAGCGTTGGCCGGCGATGTCGTGTTTTTCCTGGCGGAGACCACCCTCCAGTCGGCGCTGTTGTTCACCCTGGTCTGGCTCATCTCTCGCTCGCTGGGCGCGCGGTCGGCTGCGTTGCGCAGCACCCTCTGGTTGATGGCGCTGGTTTGTCCGGTGGTTGTCCCCCTGCTCTCGCACATCGTACTGCCGCGCTTCGCGTTGGAACTGCATCTGCGGGCGTTGGAGCAGGCGCTGGCCTGGCCCATCGCCTGGCTTACGGCGCATCAGTTGGCCGCAGCGTTGGTCGCGGGCGGCCTCCTGGCGCTCCTGTTCGGGTTGGATCTGGCGCGGTGGGCGGCCTGCGCGCTGCGCGTGGGCCGCGGAGGCTCACACGGCAGGGCCAGCCCGCAGGCGGCCCGCTGTGCGGCCGCATTGCCGCAGATCTGTCGGCGTCTGGCGGTCGGCCGACTTCCCGCGGTGCACGTGGATGACCGGGGCCCGACAGGCATCTACACGTTGCGCTGGCCGCGGCCGTGCATCTATCTGTCGGGTCGGCTGGCGGAACGCCTGGATGACGAGGAGTTGCGCGCGGCGCTGGCCCACGAGGCGGCGCACCTGCAACGCCGCGACTGGCTGCGCCTGTGCGTGGCGCAGCTCTTCCGCGACCTGGCCTGGTTCAACCCGTTCGCGCACCTGGCCTACCGCGCGTATCGCCAGGCCACCGAAGAAGCTGCGGACGACGCCAGTGCTATCACCCGGCCGGAGCGGATCGTGTTGGCTTCCAGCTTGCTGAAGGCGCAGACGTACCTGCAGGGAACTCGCAGGGTGTATGCCAGCCTGAGCTTTCTCCAACCGGCCACCGATGTGGCGTCCAGGGTCAAGCGACTCATGTCCCCGGAGTCGCAGGGTCCAGCGCCGCGCGACCAGCGGTGGGCGGCCTGGGGCGTGCTGGCTGTCGCGCTGTTGTTGGCGACCGTGATCTGATCCGGTGCGCAGCTGATTTTCAATTCACCCAAATGAAAGGAGGCTCTTCACCTGAAGAAACAACCTGCCAGCGCTCAGTAGAACTGTTCTTGTCCCCATACCACATAGCTTCGGAGGAGGTTTCCACCATGTTTCGCAGAATCTGGCTTGTTGCTGCGCTGCTCCTGTTGGCGATGGTTGTTGCGGCTTGCGCGGGCCCACAAGGTCCTGCTGGGCCAGCCGGTCCCCAGGGTCCCGCCGGGCCGGCCGGCCCAGCGGGGCCTCCAGGGCCTCCAGGCCCCAAAGGTGATCCGGGTGCGCCTGCCCCTGCGGCCGCCGAACCCTTCGGCGCGAAATACGTGGGCGCTGCCACGTGCGGCGCGTGCCACAAAGAGATCTACGACGTCTTCACGAAGTCGGGCCATCCCTACAAGTTGACCAAGGTGGTGGGCGGCAAGGCGCCTACCTACCCCTTCAGCAAGATCCCGGAGCCGCCCAAGAGCTACACCTGGAACGACATCAGCTATGTCATCGGCGGCTACGGCTGGAAGGCCCGCTTCCTGAACAAAGAGGGCTACATCATCACGGACTGGATCACCAGCACCGCGACCATCAGCGACACCAACTACGTCGGCCAGTACAACTTTGCCAATCCCATCGTCGGCAAGGACGCGGGCTGGGTGAAGTACAACGCCGGTCGGGAGAACATGAAGTACGACTGCGGGCCCTGCCACATGACGGCGTACAGCAAGCAGGGCAATCAGGATGGCCTGCCGGGCATCGTGGGCAGCTGGGCCGAGCCGGGCATCCAATGCGAGGAATGCCATGGCCCCGGCAGCCTGCACGTGGCGAACCCGCGGGGGGTCGCGCCGAAGGTGGAGCGCGATAGCGAACTGTGCGGCAAGTGCCACATCCGCGGGCCGATCGAAGTGGTGGAGGCATCCGGTGGGTTCATCGAGCACCATGAGCAGTACGAGGAGCTGTTCCAGAGCAAGCACATCACCATCAATTGCGTGACGTGCCACGACCCGCACAAGGGCGTCATTCAATTGCGCCAGGCCGGCCAGAAGACCGTGCGTGTCGAGTGCCAGAACTGCCACTTCAAGCAGACGCAGGCGGCCAAGGCGCCGCACGCGGCGTTGGGCGTGACCTGCATTGACTGCCACATGCCGCGCATCGCCAAGACCGCCTGGGGCGACGCGGCCAAGTTCACCGGCGACATCCGCACGCACCTGACCGCGATTGATCCCAACCAGATCGGCCAGTTCACCGCAGACGGGAAGGTTGCGCTTTCGCAGATCGGCCTGGACTTCGCCTGCCGGCATTGCCATGTGGCGGGCGGCAAGGCTTCGGTGAAGACCGATGATGCGCTGAAGGCCGCGGCCAAAGGCTATCATGAGGGCCAACAGTAGACGCTGAGCAACAGCGCACGGCTGCACGCCTGCTTGTAAGGCGCGCGAGTTTCCTAAAGCACAGCAAGCCAGGGATGTCTCAGTCCCTGGCTTGCTTGTTGTCGCGAATCGGCAGGTTGTCCTACACACGGTACGCCGCGATGATCCACAGCCCGCTGACGATGGTCGCGATCCCCTCGCCGAGGCCGATGGCCAGCACGGTGCGGTCGGGTCGCGCGGCTGGCCGCGTGCCCCAGGCCACACGCAGGAAGAGCAGGAGATAGAGAGGCGTCACCGCCCACGGCGCCCAACCGACCAGGGCCAGCAGCAGCGCCAGCGCCAGCCCGATCCCGTAGTGGCTCAGCACCGAGACGCGCGGGGGCGCGGCGATGGCCCCCTCGCCGTTGGCCGGCATCCTCGCGGCCAGCCGCCGGCGCCGCAGCCGCCAGCGCGAGTAGAGCACCCCGCCCACGCCCACGACCGCCATCAGCAGCCACAACGCCACCGCGGTGGCGCTCCAGGCGCCGGTCGCCGCGTAGTGCGCAGCCGGGGCCGCCAGCGCCAGGCCGGCCGTGCCGATCACCTCGCTCCAGAGGGTGCGCGCCAGCCGGGCGCGGGCAGCCCACAACTGCAGCGCCAGAAGCCCGGCGCCGGCCAGCCCCAGCGGCAGCAGCGCCCACAGCCGGGCCGCCAGGAGCAGATAGGCGCCTGCCAGCGCGGTCAGCAGGGCGCAGGCCGCCAGCCACGTCAGCGCCGGCGCCAGGTCGGCCCGCGGGCGGCCGCCGCGCAGGCCGCGCAGGATCACGTCCAGCGGCTGGCGCGCGAAGAACAGGCCCAACGCCGCCAGGGTGAACGCGCCGCCGCGGGCGTTGAGTTGGCCTGCAACCCCCAGCCCGACCGCCAGCGGCACGAGGAAGAGGAACCAGCTGCCGTGCTCGCGGGGCAGGAAAGCCTTAAGCTGCGGCGAGAAACCAGGAGGCGGTCGAGATGGGCGATGCTGCATCAATGACAAGAACCTGTCCCACACGACGATCAGCGCGCTGCCATCCGGCCCGGAGCGATCGGCCGGTTGCGCGGCCCGAAGATCAACCACCCGACCACCGCCAGGTAGCCGAGATACGCCAGCGTCTCGAGCAGCGCCGGATTGCCGTTGAAGCCGAAGAGGCTCTTCAGCAGTTCACCGACGGCCGACTTGTCGCTCAGAAATGCGTTGATGTTGTAGATCGGGTCTATAATGGCCGGCAGCACGCCGCCTTCGATCAACTCATGGATGCCTAATCCGACCATTGCTCAGGAGCGATAGAAGATTGCCTCTGCGCCGGTAATGTAATGCTCCAGATGGGCGATGGTAAACTCCAGATGCGTGATGATCGCTCGCCCTACATCGCCGATGGAGACGACGCCGATCACGCGATCATCCTCGCCCAAGACGGGCAGATGCCGGATGTGCTTCTCGGTCATCAGCGCCATGCACGCCTCCGGGCTTTGATCGGCGCGCACGTAGAGCACCCGCCGGGTCATGATTTCAGATACCAGCGTCTCTCGGGCGTTTTTGCCCGGCAAGGTGACCTTGCGCGCACAGTCGCGTTCCGACAGGATGCCCACGAGAGCCTCCCCGTCCATCACCAGCAGGACGCCGATATCTTTCTCCGCCATCAGTTTGAGCGCATCATATACCGATGCATTGGGGCTGACGGTCCAAACGTCAGCCCCCTTGTCACGCAGCAGCTTGCCTACCGTTGTCATGGTCTTCCTCCCCTCGATTGATTGACGCGCCACAAAGGATAACACCCTCGCCGTCCGCAGGATAGGACAAATGTCACACGGAACGAGCGCAACGGGGAAGCAAGATGTGGCGCAAGATAGGTCTTGTGTGGGACTTTTGTCCTAGCCCCGGCCGTGTCGGGCCTGTATAGTGAGTCCGTGCGCGGGGCGTGCGCCTGGCGCGTCAGACGGCCGAGGCAACACAGGTAGCAAGCAGAATCATCAGCAGATAGAAGTTCGAAGTGTGAAACACCCGCCAGGCGTTGCGGGTGGACGGATCGCCCACCAGCAGGCCGCCGCGCGCCAGCAGCAGCGCCGTCATTGCCAGCGCCGGGATCAGATAGACGGGGCCGAGGTCGGGCCGCACGACCGCCAGCAGCAGCGCCGCCGCGCCCACGCCGACGCCGTGCGCCAACCCCCACCCCGCGGCCGCGCGGCGGCTCACCTTGACCGGCAACATGGGCAGGCCCACCCTCGCGTAATCGTCCCGATACACCAGCGCCAGGCTCCAGAAATGGATGGGCGTCCAGAAGAAGAGCAGCAGCGCCAACATCAGCGCGGCGGGATCGGCCCAACGGCCCACGGCCGCCGACCCGCTGAGCACTGCGCAGCTTCCTGCCAGCCCGCCGATCACGATGTTGAGGCTGGTGCGCGGCTTCAGCCAGATCGTGTAGACCACCACGTAGATGAACGCGCCCAGGAACAGGAAGAACGAGAGGGCCGGATTGAACGGCAGCGTCAACAGCACGGCCGCCGCCACCATCGTGATCCCGCCGATCAGCGCCGTCCGGGGGTGCGCCGCGCCGGTCGCCAGGGGCCGATGTCGCCGCGTGCGCTGCATCACAGCGTCCCGGTCGCGTTCGAGGTATTCGTTCAGCGCAGAGGCGCCGCCTGCGCTGGCCGTGCCGGCCAACAGCAGCACGACGATCTCCTGCCAGCCCGGCCGGCCGGCGGACGCCAGGAACGCGCCGGCCAGCGCGGCCAGCAACAGCAGCGCGACGATGCGCAGCTTGAAGAGCGCCACGATCACTGCGCCGCCGCGCGGCCTTTCCGTCACGAGGGCCGGCGAGCTTTCGGTCATGCCTTGCTCCCTCCGATCGAGGCCAGGCGATGATTGAGATAGACCGCCACGACGAACATGGCCAGAGCAACCGCCTGATGGGACAGCGCCAGCCAGATGGGCACGCCGAAGAGGACCACGCCGATCCCCAATGCGATCTGCACCGCGATGACCGCCATCAGGAGCAGCGCGGCCGTCCGCACCTGTCTCGTCACCGCTTCGTCGCCTGCGGGCCGACGGAAGTAGAACCAGAGCGCGACGGCCAGCACGACGAACGCCAGCCAGCGATGGATGAAGTGGACGGTCAGGGGGGCTTCCAGCAGGCTAAAAAGCAGCGATCGCCCCTCGGCCAACAGCCCGGCGGGCACCAATGCGCCGAGCATCAACGGCCAGGTGTTGGAGATGTACCCCGCCTTCAGCCCGGCCACCAGCCCGCCGTAGGCGATCTGGAGCACGATGATGGCCAGCACGCCGATCCCCGGCCCCGAAGCGCGGCGCCGGCCCGCGCCCCCGCCGCCGTAGACCCGATCCAGCGCCGTCCACAGGGCCAGGCCGAGCAGCGTCAGGGCCGTGAGCAGGTGGATCGTCAGGCGGAAGTGGCTCACGTGCGGCCGGTCCACCAGGCCGCTGGCGACCATGTACCACCCCATGAACCCCTGAAAGGCAAACAGCGCAGCGATGAACAGATAGACCGCCGACTTGCGCCAGGGGATGATGCCGCGCCACAGGAAGTAGATCAGCGGCAGCACCACCACCAGCCCTGCCACCCGGGCGATCAGCCGATGCGCCCATTCCAGATAGAAGATGCGCTTGTAACCGTCCAGCGTCATGGTCGGGTTCACGATCTGGAACTCCGGCGTCTGCCGGTACTTGGCGAACTCCGTCTGCCACGCCTCCTCGGTCAGGGGCGGGATCACGCCCGTGACCGGGTTCCACTCGACGATGGAGAGCCCCGCCCGGGCCAACCGCACATAGCCGCCCACCACGACCATGAGCGCCACCAGCGCGGCAACGATGAACAACCAGGCGGTAACCGTTTTGTTGGCTCGCTCGAACATGCTCCATTTCCTCGACAGATGTCGGTCTCCTGCCGGACGGCCGACATGCAGTGATAGTATGCCACAGATGTGCTGTGTCTTCCGTAGCGGTCGTCACATAGTGGCGGATTTTAGCGCACCTCACCGCCAGCGCACAAAAACGTCGCCGTTCGGTTCGTACACCAGCGTCGCGGCTTCCCCCGCGCCGACCGTCATCCCGTCGGCAAACACCGTGCGCCAGTGTGCGCCGTCGTCCATCAGGCTGATCTCGACCCGATGCGCGCCGGGGGCCAGCCAGAACGTCTCCAGCCCGTAGATCGAGCCCTCCCGGCGCAGGCCGCCGGGCCGATAGGTGCGCTCCAGGACGAGCTGGCCATCCACGTGCAATCGCAGCCGCACCGGGAAGCGCTCGCCGCCGAGCACCAGGGCCGGATCTACGCCCGGCGGCAGCTTCGCCAGGATGTCCGGGGGCAGGTCGCGTGATCTGGCCAGGAGCTGGCCGTGGTGGTTGATGGCGATGCGGATCTGCGCCGGCTGCGGCGTGAGCGCAGACGCGGGCCGGTTGGCGAGGACGGACGCGCCGAACAGGACCGCCAGCAGCGCCAGCCCGACGACCAGCGAGCGCGTGGCAGCCCTTATGCGCGCCGCTCGCCCCGCGCCGGGCGTTTCGAGCGTCCCACCGGCCGCCGATCGGCGGTTGTCAGGTGCCGGCGCATGCGCGGTGAGGCCGTGGCCGGCTGCCGCCAGCGCCTCGCCGCGACTGCCGGGCGCGGCCGTCGCCAGCCGCACCCTGGGCTGTTCCAGGAGGCCGCGGTGATGGCGTCGCTCCGTGAGCCAGCGCGGGCCTTCGCGATGGCTGCAATCGTGCGCGGGACAGGCGACCAGCAGCACCTCGGCCGCGCCCGCCGTCAGCGCCTCGGCCACGGCATCTGCGCGCAGCGCGCCCATGCACGGCAGCGCGCAGATGATTGCGGGCCGCCCTGCGCCGGGCCAGCCGCCGCGATACAACCTCTCCCCCTCGCCTGGCAGGAGAGGGGGTCGGGGGGTGAGGTCAAAACTCCCCAATGCCACGTGTCGGTCGCAGGCGTAGACCAGCAGCGGCTGCTCGCCCCCTTGCTTCGCCTGCGCCAGCGCCTCCTGCACCTGCCGATGCAGCCCGCCCAATGTCAGGTGCGTCAGGTCAATGGCGTTCTCGGGGCAGGCGGCTACGCAGATGCCGCAGCCGGTGCAGAGATGGCCTTTCACCAACGCAACCTGCGCGTGGGGCGAATCGTCGCGGCGCGGGACCATCTCGATGGCATTGTACGGGCATTCGCGGGCGCATGTGGTGCAGCCGGTGCAGCGTGCGGCGTCCACTGCCGAGGGGCCGTGGTGCCGGCCGCGCCACAGCCACGGCAACGCGATGATCAGGCTCAACGCCGCCAGCGAGAGGCCCCAAAACGCCGGATTGCCCAGCCGCGTGATCAACGGCAGGAAGCCCAGATACCACCAATCAATCTGCGCGACGGGCGCCAACCGGCGCAGGTCGGCAGGCAGGTTGCTCGTCGCAGGCCACAGCACCGACAGGATGATCAGGACCGTGGTTGCGACGACCATCAGCCAGCGCGGGGCCCAGTAGCGCGGCCGCTGGAGCCGCAGCACATGCACCAGGATGCCGATCGCCAGGATCAGCGGCAGGAAAGCGTGCAGGAAGAGGACGATCACGAAGAAGCTGTAGGTGCGGCCCGCGGCCTGTGGCCCCAGGAAGGAGAGCGCGAACGCGCCGCCGAAGGTATTCATCGCATACTCGGTGAGCCATTGCGCCGCGCTGTCCCAGACCAGAAAATAGCCCATGGTGCCGGTGAGCCAGAACAGGATGACCAGCAGCCATCCGCTGACCCAGGCCAGGGCGCGGCTGCCCCAGAAGCGGTCGCTCAACAGCATCTTGAGCGCGTGCAGGAACGCGACGACGATCAGCGCGGCGGAGGCATAGCGATGCATCGAGCGGATGATCGAGCCGAGCCAGTTGCGGCTGACGGCCTGGACGCTCTCGTAGGCGCGCTCCATGCCGGGCCGATAGAGGAGCAGCAGCACGACGCCGGTCGCAGCCAGCAGGATCAGCAAGAAGATCACCAGCGGCCCCAGGTGATACAGCGGGTTGTATGGGCGCAGTGGTTCGGCGGTTGCGGCCAGGCGGTTGATGAAGCTCTCCAGCCTGGCCCAGCCGCGCTCGAACACGCGCAGGTTACGACGATGAAGATAGGTTATGGGTGGTGTCATCTACGATAAGTCCGATGCATCCTTCACCGTGTTGCGCAGCCGCAGGCCATTCCACGTCACCAGCGCGCTGTTGGCCACCATCAGCAGCGCGGCGATGGACGGCTGCAGGTGTCCCGTCACGGCCAGGGCCAGGCCGACCAGGTTGTAGATGAACGCCCAGATCAGGTTCTGGCGCACCTTGCCCAGCGCCTGCCGGGCCAGGCCGATCAGCCACGGGATCGTGCGCAAGTCATCGTTGAGCAAGATCACTTCGGCGGCCGACTGGGCGACGTCCGCGCCGGCCACCATGCCGATGCCCACTGTGGCCGCGGCCAGCGCAGGGCCATCGTTGATGCCGTCGCCAACCATCAACACGCCATCGCCGGCCGCCCGCAGCCGGGCCAGCTTGTCCTCCGGTCGCTGCTCGGCCAGCACGGGCACGCCCAGGGCCTGTTGCCACCGCCGGTCGGCGGCCGCGTCGTCGCCGGTGAGCACCGTCACGCCGATCCCCATGGCCTGGAGCTGGCGCAGGGCCGTGGCTGCTTCCGGCCGCACTTGCTCTCCCAAACCCAGGATGCCCCGCACCCGACCATCCCAGCCCGCATAGACCACCGTCAGGCCGTCCGCCTGCCAGCTCGCCGCGCGCTGGGCCAGCGCGTCCCCCAGCGCCAGGCCGGCCTCGCTCATCAACGCCCGGCTGCCCACGGCCAGCTCGCTGCCGTTGATCTGGGCCACGGCCCCGCGGCCGGGGAGCGCGCGGAAGTCGGAGGCTGGAAGCTGGAGGCTGGAAGCCAGTGGTTGTGAGGCCGGTTCATCCTCTTGACCTGAGCCTTCTGTCTTCTGCCCCTTGATTCCTGCTACCACCGCTTGCGCCAGCGGATGCTCCGACAGGCTTTCCACCGCGACGACGCGGGCCAGGAAGTCGCCCTGATCGCCGTCGTCGGTCGCCACGGCCAGCAGTCGGATCGGCTGTTGGGTGAGGGTTCCCGTCTTGTCGAAGAAGGCGTGGCGTATCCTGGCCAGGCCCTCCAGAGCGGCCGTGCTGCGCAGGATCACCCCGGCCTCGGCCGCGCGGCCCAGGCCCACCCACAGCGTCAACGGCGTGGCGATGCCCAGCGCGCAGGGGCAGGCGATCAGCAGCACCGAGAGCGCGTTGACCAGGCCGGCCTCCGGCCCGCTGCGCCAGCTCCAGAAGGCGAAGGTCGCCAGCGCCAGCAACACGGCGCCAGGGGTCATCCACGCAGCCAGCCGGTCGGCCAGGCGCTCCACCGGCGCGCGACGCCACAGCGCCGCGTGCAGCAGCTTGCCGATCTGCCCGGCCACCGTCTCCGCGCCCACGGCTGTGACGATCACGTCGAACGCGGCGTCCAGGTTGGTCGTGCCCGCCAGCACGCGCTCGCCGGGCCCGCGCACCACCGGATCGGGCTCGCCCGTGAGCAGGCTCTCGTCCACGTCCCCGCGGCCGGCGGCCACCAGCCCATCGGCCGGGAAACGTTCGCCGGGGCGCACCCGTATGCGCGCGCCCCTGCTCAACTGATCCACCGGCGCCCGGCGCTCGCCGTCGGGCGTCACCAGCAGCGCCTCGGCCGGGATCCGCTGCAGGAGCTGCTCTACGGCTTCGGCGCCGCTCTTGCGGGCGCGCAGCTCCAGCCAGTGGCCCACCCCCACCAGGAAAAGCAGCACCGCGGTGGTCTCGAAGTAGACGCGGCCCTGCATCGTGAGCAGGTTGCGCAGCGAGAGGGCAAAGGCAGCCAGCGCGCCGATGGCGATCAGGGTGTGGATGTTGGGCCGGCCGCGCACCAGGCTGGCCGCGCCGGCGCGAATCACCGGCAGGCCCAGCAGCAGGATCACCGGCACGGCGACCAGCAGCCCCATCCAGTTGAAGAAGTTGACCATCCACTCGGTTTCGGCCGACGAAAGGCCCAGCCAGTCCCGGAAGTAGATGGCGAAGCTGGCCAGCATCTCGTGGGCCACCAACACCCCGCAGACCAGCAGCCGCCACCACAGCGACTCCTCTTCGTCGTGCGGCGTTGCCCCGGGCAGGGCGGCGCGGTAGCCCAGCCCGCGCACCCGACGGATCAGCCGTTGCGGGTCGGTCTGCGCCGGATCGTAGAGGACGCGCGCCTGACGCTGGACGAAGCTGACCTCTGCGGCCTGCACGCCGGCCGAGCGGCGCAGCGTCTCGCCGATGAGCCAGGCGCAGGACGCGCACCACATGCCGGCGAGGGAGAGGGTGAGGGGTTGGGAGGTTGGTAAGTTGGTAGATTGGGAGAGTGGTAGATTGGGAGATTGGGAGAGTGGTAGATTGGGAGATTGGGAGTCGAGCGCCAGGAGGGCGCTGACCTCGCGGCAGGCGGGGCAGCAGAAGGCCGCGCCTGCGTCGTTCATGATCGGATAGGTGGTCGGCAGCCCGCAGAGGGCGCAAGAGGTGGGCGAGGTCACCACAGCGGCAAGGCTCCGATGCTGCCGTGCACCACCCATCCCCAGGCCGCCAGCCCGCGCAGGGTCATCTGTACGCCGAACAGGAGGATGATCGCGGCGGCAGCCGGTCGCAGCCAGGCCGCCCAACGCGGCGACGGCCGGATCTGTTGGCCGGCCCAGCTCACGCCCAGGCCGAACGGCAGCGTGCCGGCCCCGAACGCCAGCATGGTCAGCGCGCCGGCAGGGATCGAACCGGCCGCTGCGGCCAGCAGCAGCCCGGCCATCACCAGTCCGCACGGCAACAGGCCCCAGAACAGGCCGGCGAGGTAAAGCTGCACGCCATCAGGCGCCGGCCCATCCCCGCGCGGGCCGGTCTCCGACCGAGCCGGTCCTGTGAACCGGCGCGCCGTTCGCCCCCACCAGCGGGTGGCGCGGGCCAGCAACAGCTCCGGCGACGGCGCGCGACCCAACACCGCCAGCGCCAGATAGACCGCGGCCGCGGCCGCCAGCAAGGATAGCAGGCCCTGCCAGGTCGTCAGGCCGGGCAGCAACGTCGCCTGGTCGTGGCCGGCCGCGCCGTGATGATGGGCGTGGGCGCCGGCTGCGGCGCTCAGCGCGTGGCCCAGCGCCGAAGCCAACGCGCCCAGCGCCGCGTAGGTGGTCAGGCGGCCGGCGTGCAGCACGAGCAGCCGCCAGCCGGTTGCGCCCCGGCGGCGGCCGAGGAGCAGCATCACCCCGCTGCACATGCCGACGCAGTGGGTGACGCTGCCGGCCAGGCCGAGAAGGAGAGCAGGGAGCATAGAGTCGTCTCTACCGAATGAACCACGCCCGGCCCAACAGCCACCAGTTGAACAGGTAGTACGCCATGAAGAAGGCCAGGAACGCGAAGGTCAGGATCACGGTGCCGGTGGGGGCCAGCTTGCCGTGCACCTCCTTGCCCTGGTTCGGGATCGCGTGCTCCACCAGGGGATTGGCCTGGCCCATCACCAGCGTCAACCGGTTCGGTTCGGTGCGCTTGCCGGTCAGGATCGAGACCAGCACCACGGTGCAGTACATCACGCCGCCGACGATGGCGATGAGCGCGCCGATCCCCATGATCGCCAGGGTGATCTGCGTGGCGCCGGGCAGGCTGGCCGCCAGGGGCGCATTGGTGAAGGTGATGTCCCAATGCCGCCGCGGCACGCCCTGCAAGCCGCTGCCGATCATGCCCACCGACACCAGGAACATGCCGATGCCGAAGACATACGGCTGCAGCGACGCCCACCCCTTGAGCTTCAGCTCCCGGCGGAAGATCAGCGGGATCAGGTAGTAGGTCAGCCCCATGAAGGCCAGCGTCGTGCCCGAGACCACGGTCGCGTGGAAGTGGCCGGGGACGCGCAGCGTGTTGTGCGCCAGCATGTTGATCTGCTCGGTGCCGATGGTGACGCCCGTCACGCCGCCGATCCAGCCGAACAGGATCATGGAGATCACCAGGGCGCTGAAGCCCGGCTCGCGCCACGGCCCCTTGCGCAGCCATTCGAACGCGCCGCGCGTGAACCCTTTGCGGCGCTGCGCCACCTCGATGGCGCCGGGGATCGAAAAGGCGTGGATCAGGCTGCCCAACACCGCCAGGTACATCGCATAGGAGGTGTTGGTGGCCTTCCACAGAAAGCTGGGGCCGGGGTCGGTCAACAGGTGGTGCGCCGAGCCGAGATTGATGAAAAGGATGTAGAGGATGAACGCCAGCCGCGAGAGCTTTTCGTTGAGCGGGGTCGCGCCCACCGTCATCGCAGCCAACGCGTACCAGACTGCCACCATCGCGGCCAGGTTGATCTGCTGCGCCGGGTGGCCGAAGCTCCAGAACAGGTTGCGATAGAGGCCGGGGTCAACCTCCGGGATCAGCCCCAGCGACCAGAGGAACGTGGGCACGAACGCCAGCGCGCCGGAGAGCAGGGTATAGACGGCGATGATAGCTGCGGCCACCAGGCCGTAGGTCATCAGCGGCAGCGAGCCGGTGTAGCGCCCCTCCCGTTTGGCCACGACCAGGTTGGTGAAAAAGAGGCCCACGCCGATCAGCGCGCCCACGGCGAACAGGATGATGCCCAGGTAGAAGAGGGGGCTGGCCTTCAACGGCACGTAGGCGGTGAACATCACGTCGGCCTGGCCCAGCAGGACGATGATGTTGGTCAGCACCGCGCCGACGGCCATCAGCGCGAAAGCCGCCCAGGCGAGGCGCGGGGCCACCTGCCGGGCGTTCAGCAAGATCGTGCTGCCGAAGTAGAGGCCGGCGATCTCGAAGAAGACGATCCAGGCCACCAGCATGTCGAAGCCGTGCGCGGTGACCAGCCGATAGAACCAGTCCGGCGGCAGCAGGTGGATCGCCTGCCAGCGCGTCAGCGCGATCAGCAGCGCGCCGATGCCGCCGAGCACCAGGAAGACCACCGCGGCGACCGCGTTGGCGATGATCAGCCGCTCGGCCGCCACGTCCACCTTGAGGGCTGTCACGGGGCAGGTGCGAAACTCGGCTTTCCCAAAGACACGGGGCAGTGCAACAGCAGTCATGTGATTTCCTCCCTCACTCCGTCACGATGATGCGGCCGGTCATCAGATGATGGCCGATCGCACAGAACTCGTTGCAGATCACCGAATACTCGCCGGCCTGGGTGGGGACGATCGTCGCCACGTAGTCGTAGCCGGGCATGATCTGCAAGTTCAGGTTGTTGGGCTGCAGCGAGAAGCCGTGCTGGAGGTCCAGCGAGGAGATGTGCAGCCGGTAGGTCTGGCCCTTTTGGAGCTGCACCACCGGATACCACACCCAGCGCCGGCCGATGATGTAGACGTCCGAGTTCGGCGGCGGCGCGACGACCGGGATGCCGTTGAGCTCGCCGATCTTGTATTTTGCGGCAAACGCCTCGGTGATCTGCGCGAACTGCTCCGGCTCGGTGCGGTAGGTCTGGACCGGCACATTTTGGCGGCCCAACGTGTACCAGAGCGGCATCATGGCGGTGAGAAAGACACAGAAGGCGAAGGCGACGATCAGCCAGCTCTTCTCGTAGCGGTGGAGCGGCTTCCACCAGACGCGCGTGGGTGCGAGCATGGTTTCCTCCTATCGCATGGGCAGGGGCGGCACGCCCAGGGTCTCGATCAGCCCCCAGACGTTGTAGAGCACGCCGCTGATGAGCAGCGAAACGATCAGCAACAAGAAGATCCGGTCGAAGAGTCGTTGGCCGAGCGGAATCGCAGGTTCGGCCTCATGCCGTTCGGCAGGTTGGTTCGATTGCGCCATGATGGGTTCCTCCTTTCAAGAGACGAGTCGCGTGAATGCCATAAGTGCGCCGATAAACGGGCGACGACGTTAGCATGAACGGCGGATCATCACCTCCAAACTCGGGCAGTATCAGGGCAAAATCAAAAAATCAAAAAATCAAAAATACTACGCAGCGGCGTCTCTCATAATAGCGCCTGCGCTGCTTCCGGAATAGGACAAATGTCACACGCGCCCGGCGCAATCAACAGGCATGATGCGACAGAAATCAATCAAGCATGGGACTTTTGTCCTAGCCGACGCCATGGCCGGCCTGCTATAGTAGGGCCGAACAGTCGTCAGTGTTCACCTTTACCATGTGACAGCCCCCACCCCTGACCCCGCCCCCGCTTGCGGGGGCGGGGGAATCTCTTTTTGGGGGTTTTGGGGCCGCCCAGCGGCCCCAAAACCCCCATTTGAACAGTTTCCCCCTCTCCCGCGGGGCGGGAGAGGGGGAAAGGGGGTGAGGGCGTTGTCCGAAATGCGCAATCCGCGGGATAACGGTGAACACTTACGAACAGTCGAAGCCATTGCGCGCGACCGAGCGTGGACGCGCCGCGTTTCCTGGGGGAGGCCATGTCTACACGTCTTCGCTATCCGATCCTGCTGGTCGCGCTCCTGACCCTGCTGGCCGCGACGTGGGCCGGACTGCTGCGCATCGGCTGGGCGCTGCCGGCTACGGGCAGCCTGGCCGCAGCGCACGGCCCGCTGATGGTCTCCGGCTTCCTGGGCACGCTGATCGGCCTGGAGCGCGCGGTGGCGCTGGCCGCGTTGGGCCGTCGCTGGACCTACATCGCGCCGTTCCTCGCCGGATTGGGCGCGCTCACCACCCTGGCCGGCCTGCCGGTCGGCCCCTGGCTGCTGACCGCGGGCAGCCTGGCGCTGATCGCGGTCTTCGGCGAGATCGTCCGCCGGCAGCCGGCCGCCGCTACTTACACCATGGCGTTCGGCGCGATGCTCTGGGCGGCCGGCAACGTGCTCTGGCTGGCGGGCTGGCCGCTCTTCCGGGTCGCCTGGTGGTGGGCCGGCTACCTAGCGCTGACCATCGCGGGCGAGCGGCTGGAGCTGGCGCGGCTGACGCGCTTCCCGCGCGATGCCATGATCGCCTTCTTCGCGTTGCTGGCGGCCTGCGTCGCCGGGCTGCTGCTCCTCAGCTTCACGCCGCTGGCCGACGCGGGCACACGGATCGTCGGGGCGGGGTGTCTGCTGCTGGCCGCCTGGCTGCTGCGCTTCGATCTGGCCCGCAAGACGGTGCGCCAGAGGGGGCTGACGCGCTTCATCGCGGTGAACCTGCTGCTGGGCTACGGCTGGCTGGCCGTCAGCGGCATCTTGACGCTCGCCGCCGGCCAGCAGGCCGCCGGGCCGCTCTACGACGCCATGCTGCACGCCCTGTTCCTGGGCTTCGTCTTCGGGATGATCTTCGGCCACGCGCCGGTGATCTTCCCGGCGGTCCTGGGGCGGACCCTCAGCTACGGCGCGCACTTTTACGGCCATGTGATCCTGTTGCACGCGTCGTTGGCGCTGCGCATCGTCGCCGACCTGGCCGGCTGGTTCGACCTGCGCCGCTGGGGCGGCATGGCCAACGGGATCGCGCTGGTGCTGTTTCTGGTGGTCACCGCGCTCTCGCTGCGCCGGGCCATCGCGCGCCAGGGATGAACACCCTACGCAATACGCAATACGCAATACGCAGTACGCAATACGCAGTACTCGGTACACCAAAAACCTGTATCCACCTAAGGGAGGCTGATCCATGAAGAACCGTGTGTTTCTCATCTTGCTGGTACTGGCCGTGGCGTTCGGGCTGGCCGGCTGCAAGCGCTCTGCCCCGACGCCGACGCCCGTGCCCCCGCCGGCCGCAAGCGCGCCGGCCGGGCCGCTGGATGCCCAGGTCGTGGCGGCCGCGTTCCAAAAAGGCACCTGCGGCGCCTGCCACGTCATCCCCGGCGTGCCCAACGCGGTCGGAACCATCGGCCCTGACCTGTCCAGGATGGGCGAAGTGGCCCGGGCGACCCTGCAGAGCAGCGCGTACACCGGCAAGGCCAAAGACGTCCCCGGCTACATTCGCGAGGCGATCGTGGAGCCAGACGCCTATGTTGCGACCGGTTGCCCCGGGGGCGTCTGCCAGAAAGGGCTGATGCCGGCCTCGCTGGCCGGCCTGTTGACCGAGCAGGAGCTCGAACTGGTCGTGCAGTATCTGGCGGGCCTGCCGGACAAGGCTGCTGCGGCGCCTTTGCCCGCTGTGACCGCTGTGCCGGCGGCCGCACCTGCACTGTCGGACAGCGACTTCGCCGTCGCCAGCCAGATCTTCTTCGATCGCTGCGCGGGCTGCCACGGCACGCTGCGCAAGGGCGCCACCGGCCCGGCCCTCACCCCGGACAAGACGGTCCCCAAAGGCACGGCTGCCCTGGCCGCGATCATCTTCAACGGCACCCCGCGCGGCATGCCCGACTGGGGCAAGCAGGGGGTGTTGACCCAGGAGCAAACCGAGCTGATGGCGAAGTTCCTGCAGCAAGAGCCGCCCGCGCCGCCGGAGATGTCGCTGGCCCAAATGAAAGAGACCTGGAAGGTGTTCCTCGCGCCGGAGAAGCGGCCGACCGCACCGCAGCATAACCGCGATTGGCAGGACTTCTTCGCGGTCACGCTGCGCGACGCGGGCCAGGTGGCCATCGTGGACGGCGACACCTTCGAGGTGGTCAACAAAGTCGAGACCGGCTACGCGGTGCACATCTCGCGCATGTCGGCCACCGGTCGCTACGTCTACGTCATCGGCCGCGATGGCCGGGCCACGATCATTGACTTGTGGCTGGCCGTGCCCGATAAGGTGGCCGAGGTCAAGACGTGCTACGACGCGCGTTCCATCGAGAGCAGCAAGTACAAGGGGCCGGAAGGCGACTTCTCGGACAAATACGCCATCGTCGGCTGCTACTGGCCGCCGCACTTCGTCATCCTGGAGGGCCTGACCCTGGAGCCGTTCAAGATCGTCAGCACCCGCAGCTATACCTACGACACCGAGGAGTATCACCCCGAGCCGCGCGTGGCCTCCATCGTCGCCTCGCACTTTAAGCCGGAATGGATCGTCAACGTCAAGGAGACCGGCCAGATCTGGCTGGTGAACTACACCGATCCCAACGCGCCGGGCATCAAGATGCTGGAGGCGGAGCGCTATCTGCATGACGGCGGCTGGGACAGCACGGGGCGCTACTTCCTGGTGGCGGCGAACAACGCCAATAAGGTCGCGGTGGTGGATGCTCTGGAGGGCCGGCTGGCCGCGCTGGTGGAAACCCCGAAGATCCCCCATCCCGGCCGCGGGGCCAACTGGATTGACCCGCAATTCGGCCCGGTGTGGACCACCGCCCATCTGGGAGATCCCTCCTTGATCGCCATCGGCACGGACCCGCAGGGGCATCCCGACTCGGCCTGGAAGGTGGTGCGCAACATCCAGCTCCCCGGCGCCGGCAGCCTGTTCGTCAAGACCCATCCCGACAGCCCGTGGATCTGGGTGGATCACCCCCTGAACTCGGACGAGGTGATCCAGCGCACCGTGTGCGTGATCGCTAAGGCCAACCCGACGAAGACGGAGAAATGCTGGGAGGTGGCCGACTACGGCCGCGCCGTCCACTTCGAGTACAACCGGGAGGGTACGCAGGTGTGGGTCAGCGTATGGGGCCGGGCCGATCAGCCGGGCAAAACGGGCGAGATCGTGATCTACGACGACAAGACCCTGGCCGAGGTGGCCCGCATCCCCAACCTGGTGACGCCCACGGGGAAGTTCAACGTGTACAACACGGTGAAGGATCTGTATTGATCTGAAAACAGTCGTCAGAGGTGCCAGGCACCTGACAGGGTGCCCGGCACCTTTGGCCAGGGCGCCCTACCGGAGCTTCCGCAACATCGGCACAAGCTTGTACTTGCGGCCGTGGAGGCTCAGCAATTCGTCCAGGTATGCTTCCCACTCGGCCCGGCGGCCGTGCTGCAGGTAGATGTCGCGCGCGGTGCGCAGCCGCTCGACGGCGTTTTCGTAGTACTTGGCCTTGCCCTCGTTCATGATGTTTTCCGCCAGTTGCTTGCACTTGCGGATGCCCCAGTCGGGATATTCGGCGCGCGTTGCCTCGATCACGCGTGCCAGGTCGGAGTCATAGTACGACGAGCCGTCAACGGTTGCCATCGCTTCCTTGAGCATGTGCTCGTAGAGGTAGATGTCCACCTTGTGGAAGGAGTAGGAGCGCGCCAGCCGATCCAGCAGGTCGGCTTTGATGGCCGGCCAATGAGCGCCAGCCAGTCGCTCGACCAACTGATAGTCGGCCAGCTCGAAGCTGCTGGTGAAGGCGACCTGGGCTGCACGAAGCGCCAGATCATGATCATCCGCCTTTTGCGCCAGCGCCACGGTCCAGCGCGCCAGCTCGGCCTTGTTCTCCTGGCCGGCCAGATCGAGACCGTGCGCGGCGATCTTCAGCGCTGCCGGCTGCGCGCCCTGCTCGACCAACACCTGGGCCAGCGAAAGGATCTCCTTTGGCGACCGGAGATACGCCTGTGCCTCGGCGACTGCCCGTTCCACCTGGCCGCTGCGGGCCACCATGTTGACGTAGAGGCTGAGCTGGCCTTCCGCCTTTGCCAGGTGGATGTATTCCTGCATCCGGCCCTGGCGCTCCAGGATGCGCAGCCTGGCCAGCGTCAGCTCGTCGGCGAAGTCGGGCGGTTCTCCCTCCCACGCGCCCTCTTCGGTGAGGTTGCCCTGCATGGCGGCCACCAGTGGCGGATAGTCCCACCACTGCTCCAGCGCGGTTTCGATGATGTCGAAGTTGATCGCCCCGTCGTCTGCCCAGTCCTCGACGCGCGCCAGCCATTGATCGCGTTGTCGCGGGGAGAGGTCCTGGCTCAACAGCGCTTCGGCCAGCAGTATGCCCAGGTCGAAAGCAACCTCTTCCAAAGTATCCTCGTTGGCCTCGACGATCCATTCGTCCAGGCCAGCGATGCCCGCGCGCCAGGCCTCGATCATGGTGGTGATCACCTCGGCGGCTGTGGCTGCGTCGCCGGCCGCCAGCAGCCGCTCGGCCAGGTCCTGGTGCGGGCCCAGGATTTGTTCCGGATAGATGGTGCTGGCTTCGTCGTCCCAATAGTCGTAGCGGTCGTAGCCGCCTCCGACCATTCCGGCGTTGCGCAGGTCCTTGCCGATCTCGCGGCGGATGGCGGCCAAGTCCACCGGAATCCGGTGAGCGACCGGAGCCGGGGTCGCAGTGGCCGGCGCGGCGGTCAGCCACTCGACCTCGCGCTCGATGGCCTCGATCAGTCCCGGGTTGTCCTCGGCCAGCCCGTGCAGGATGCGCCGCAACTGGGCTTCGGTCAGCCCGGCCAGCAACGTCTCCAGGTCGGGCTTGACCGTGATCTCCTTTGCGTGGAGCGCGGCCAGGAGCGTGGCGACGATGTGCTTGCAGAAGCCGCCCCAATCGTAGGGGCAGGTGCAGGTTGCGTTGCCGATGCCGCCGTCGGCCAGCAGGGTTATGCTAACGTGATAAGGCTCAGCCTGGCTGCCTTGTACCAGCGCCGTCAGCATGTCGCCACGCCGGACAAGGTTATAGACCACGCCGCTGAGGTAGTAACTGAAGCCCCGGTCAAACGATTGGGGGGTCGCCCGGGCGCGGATATCGGCTTCGGTAAATGTCTTCATGCAGGCTCCTCGTGAGATTGGCTCCGTCTGACATCGGATTATAGCCCCATTGGGGTTGCCGGCCAAGCGCGCTGCAGCGTTTCGCACGACTGCGGCTTTCACGGACATCTTGGGCCAAGCCACCATTCTGTGATATACTGGAACTGATAAAGCATTCGACGTGGCAGGCATGGAACACAAACATGCCAATGAGAAGCGCAAGAGGAGGTATGTAGTGGATATGATGGTAACGAAAGCAGTTCAGATCCCCAGTTATTGATGCACCCATCCAACACATGGAGGACTTCCTCATGGATCTGGAAGCTTACGCGAACGCCATGCTGGCCCAGATGCTGCGGCTGTCGAAGAAGCAGTTCGGGGACGCGGTCAAAGGATTCTGGTTCTATGATCGCGAACCGTGTCCCGGCTGCGGCTTCCCCATTGACACCCTTCAGTACAAAGGCCGGGATGCGCTGTCGCTGAACACCTTCATCTATCGCCCGCGCGGCATCCTCATCGGCTATTTTCTGTGCAGCCTGTGCGCCAGGCAGATCTTCGAGGCGGTCGAGCGCAACCCCGACATCCAGACGACCCCCCTGCACGACGTCATCGAGCACAACCTGATCACTGCCTACCACCGTTTTCTGGCCTCCCAGGATGCCTGAAGGGCAGACGAGCCCGATCAGTGCGAGAGCAACGCTGAACCCTTAACGGCGTAGGAGAAGTCTCAACGCGCTAACCTTTGGCGTCCGTCGGTTCTTCGTGTAGAATAGTTTGTATGCAGCACGTATGGCTCGCCCTTCCTATCATCCTGACCCTGCTCGGCGCGGCGCTGGCGGCCGGCTACGGCCACCCAGCGCTCAACCGTCGGCTGACCATCACCCAGGCCGCGTGGCTGCTGGCGACGTTGCCGCTGGCCGCGTTCGTCCTCTTCCTCAGCCGGCTGCCCGCCATCGCGGATGGCGGCGCGCTGACTTTCAGCGTGGATTGGATGCCTTCGCTGGGCATGCGCGCCAGCCTCTACTTCGACAACCTCAGCGCGCTTTTCCTGCTGCTGGTGTCGGGCATCGGGACGCTGGTGGTGGTCTACAGCGGGTACTATTTCAAGGGGGATAACAGCGCGTGGCGCTTCCTGGCCTACCTGTTCCTTTTCATGAGCATGATGCTCGGCGTGCTGCTGGCCGGCGACGTCATCACCCTGTTCGTCTTCTGGGAGGGCACCAGCCTCACCTCGTTCCTGCTGATCGCGTACAAGTTTAAGGATGAGGCGGCGCGGCGGGGCGCGTTCAAGTCGCTGTTCATCACCGGCGGCGGGGGGATCGCGCTGCTGGCCGGGTTGCTCTTCGTCGGCTCGACCGCAGGCGGCATGGACTATGCGGCCATCCTGCGCAGCGGCGACTTGCTGCGGAGCAGCCCGCTCTACGGCGTGATGCTGGGTCTGGTGGCGTTCGGCGCGTTCACCAAGAGCGCGCAAGTCCCCGCGCACATCTGGCTGCCCGATGCCATGACCGCGCCCACCCCCGCCAGCGCGTACCTGCACTCGGCCACCATGGTCAAGGCCGGGGTCTATCTCCTGGCGCGGCTCAACCCGGCGCTGGGCCAAACCGAATCGTGGTTCTGGCTGCTCACCGGCTTCGGGCTGATCACCATGTTGGCCGGCGCGTACCTGGGGCTGAAGCAGAACGACCTCAAGGCGCTGCTGGCTTACTCAACGGTCAGCCAGCTCGGCGTGCTGGTGATGCTCATCGGCGACGACACGTCCGCGGCGTTCAAGGCGCTGGTGATCAGCGTGGTCGCCCATGCGCTGTACAAATCGGCGTTGTTCCTGACCGTGGGCATCGTGGATCACGAGGCCGGCACGCGCGACCTGCGCCGGCTGGGCGGGCTGCGCCGCGCCATGCCGTGGACGTGCCGGGTGGGGATGGTTGCCGCGCTCTCTATGGCCGGGCTGCCGCCGATGTTCGGTTTCCTGGCCAAGGAGACGTTGCTGGCGGCCGTGACGCACCCCACCATCTCGCCAACGGGCATTGCATTCCTTGCGGCAGCGACCGTCGTTGCGGGCGCGCTAATCCTGGCCCAGGCCGGCACGCTGATCTGGGACACCTTCTTCGGCCGGCCGCGCGACCTGCATGTCCACGCACATGAGGCCCCGCGCTGGATGATCGCCATGCCGGCGATCCCGGCGCTGCTGTCGCTGGCCTTCGGCCTGCTGCCGGAGCCGGAAGGGATGGCGGCGTTCTTCGCCAATGCGGCTGCGGCTGCCTACGGCGACAAGGTCAAAGTGTCGCTGGCGCTGTGGGCCGGCATCACCCCGCCGCTGATCCTGAGCATCGTGGCGGTGTCGCTGGGCCTGGCCCTGTGGGCGTCTCGCGGCCGTGTGCGCGCCCTGCAACAGCGCGTGCCGGAGCGCATCAGCTTCAACGCGCTGCACACCGGCGCGCTGCGGCTGCTGGACGGCGGCGCATACCTGGCGACCCGCACGCAATCGGGCCAGCTCCGGCGCTACCTGGCGGCTATGCTGATCAGCCTGACCGTGCTGATGTTGCTGTTCGGCCGGATGCCGTTACCGACGGCGATCCCGCCGTTCGTGCTGGACGAGCTGGCGATCCTGCGCGTCTTCACCCTGGCGCTGGCGACCGCGGCCGCCGCCCTCAGCATCTTCTTGCGTCGCGATTTCAACGCGATCCTGGCGCTGGGCGCGTCGGGCCTGAGCGTGGCCGTCATCATGGTGCTGGAGCCCGCGCCCGACGTGGCCTTGGTGCAGGTGGTGGTGGACATCCTCAGCGTGGTGATCCTGGTGCTGGCGCTCAGCAGCCTGCCGCGTGAACAGCGCCGTCGCGCCTGGGAGCTGACCTTCAAGCAAAGCCGCTGGGGGCTGGTGCGGGACGCTGCCATCGCCGCAGCAGGCGGGTTTGCGGTCATGCTCCTTACCTTCGTCGCGTTGACCTCCCGCCCGCGCACGAGCATCGTCACCCCCTTCTACGAAGCCAACGCCAAACCGCTCACCGGCGCGGCCGACATCGTGGGCGCCGTCGTGGTGGACTTCCGCGGCTTCGACACCCTGATCGAGATCGCCGTCTTCGGCCTGGCCGGGTTGGGGGTGTATACGCTGCTGCGGTATGCGGCGCGGGGGGATTGGCGAATCAGCGAATCAACGAATCAGCGAATCAGCGAATCAACGAATCAGCGAATCAGCGGATCAGCGGATCAGCGGATCAGCGGATCAGCGGATCAGCGAATCAACGAATCAGCGAATCAACGAATCAGCGAATCAGCGAATCAGCGAATCAGCGAATCAGCGAATCAACGAATCAGCAAACCACGCCTTTCGCCATTCGTTGATTCGCTCATTCGCCATTCGTCCCACGAATACGGCCTGGGCGACGAGTCCCACGACCTGAGCATCATGGGTATCGGCGGGACGCAGCCGTCGCCGTTCGTGCGGGCACTGGCGTATGTCCTGTTGCCGGTGACGCTGATCCTGGGCGCAGTGCAGATGATGTACGGCCACGACCAGGCCGGCGACGGCTTCACTGCCGGCGTGATCATCAGCCTGGCCGTCGCGTTCTGGTATGTGGTCTTCGGCTATGAGGAGACGCGGCGCCGGCTGCCGTGGCTGCGGCCCTTCAGCCTGGTCGGCGCGGGGCTGCTGCTGGTGATCGGGGATGCGGTCATCGCTGCTGCGGTGAAAGGCGCGTTCTTCGCCCACCTCGATTACGGCAAGCTGTTGGGGTTGACGCTGCCCAAAGGCTTCGGCCTGACCACATCGTTCATCTTCGAGATCGCCATCTGCCTGACGGTGCTGGGCGGCGCGTCCATGGTCCTGGCCGCGCTGGGGCATCCGAAGGAGTGATTTTCACGCGGGGACGCGGGGACGCGGAGACGCGGGGACGCGGGGACACGGGGATGCGGAGACGCGGGGACGCGGAGACAGGGAGATAAGGAGAGGCATGGATTTGCTGAAGGCGCTTGCGATCGGCGCGATGTTCGGGGTCGGGATCTTTCAGATGTTGCGCCGCAACGTGATCCGTTCGACCATCGGCCTGATCATCATTTCCAACGCGGTGAACCTGTTCTTGCTGTCCACCGGCGCATACCAGGGCGTGGTCGCCGCCTACGTCAACGAGACCGGCCAGCGCAGTGACGCGCTGCCCCAGGCGCTGGTGCTGACGGCAATCGTCATCAGCATGGCGGGCTTCTCGCTGGTGCTGGCGCTGCTGTATGTGCTCTCGACGCGCTACCATACGGCAGATTCGGACGAGATCGCGGAGTTGAGGCATTGACGAATCAGCGAATAGCGAATCAGCGAATCACGGTTCGCGCAATACGCAGTATGCAGTACGTAATACGTAGTCCGTATGAGGGCCGGAATTAGTGAACGCGCATCTCGTCCTTCTCCCTATCCTTATCCCGCTGACCGGCGCGGCCGTGGGGCTGCTGCTGTGGCGCGCGCCACGCGTCCAGCGCGCCTGGTCGTTCGGCACGCTGCTTACGTCGGCCGCGGCCTGCGTGGCGTTGCTGTGGACCGTGTGGATGCAGGGGCCGGTGGTGTTCCAGCTCGGCGGCTGGCCGGCGCCGTTCGGCATCAGCCTGGTGGGCGACCTGCTGGCCGCGACGATGGCCGTGATGGCGCAGGGCGTGCTGGTGACGGGCATGATCTACGCGCTGGGCTGCCGCGATAAGGCCATCACCTACCCGGCCTTCTTCCCGCTCTTCTTGACCCTGACCGCCGGCCTGACGGGTACGTTTCTCACCGGCGACGTGTTCAATCTGTTCGTGTTCGCCGAGCTGTTGGTGGCATCGGGCGCGATCTTGACGGCCATCGCCGACGACCGCACCGGCGCGGAGGCGGCGTACAAGTATTTCTTCATCAGCCTGTTTGCTGCTATCTTTCTGCTCAGCGCGGTGGGCGGCCTGTACGTCTCCTACGGCACGTTGAACATGGCCGACCTGGGGCAGCGCATCCTGCGACAGGCTCAGGATGCGAGCGGGATGCCGCCGCTGCACCACATGGCGATGGTGCTGATGTTCGTCTTCTTCATGGTGAAGAGCGCGGTGGTGCCGTTCCATTTCTGGCAGCCCGATTTCCACGCGGCTGCGCCGACGCCGGTCAGCGCGATGTTGTCGTCGGTGGTGGTGAAGCTGGGGGTGTACGGCTTCCTGCGCATGACCACGCTGCTCTTCGTGCCGCAGGCCGCCACGCTGCAGGGGCTGCTGGTGGTCCTGGGGGTCGTCGGTGTGATCTTCGGCGGGCTGGCCGCGCTGGGCACGCACAACGCCAAACGGATGCTGGCCTACTCCACCCTGGCGCAGATCGGCTTCATCCTGGTGGGCATCGGCTGGGGCACACCGATCGCCCTGGCCGCGGCCATCGTGCTGACGGTGAACCACAGCCTGATCAAGGCCGCCATGCTGATGCTGGCCGGCGCGGTGGCCAGCCGCGCGCCGGTCAAATCGGCCGCGTTCGCCAACATCACCGGGGTAGGCAAATCGCTGCCGGGGATGGGCGCGCTCTTCCTGCTGGGCGGGCTGGCGCTGGCGGGCATCCCGCCCACCAACGGCTTCATCGGCAAGCTGGCGCTGTTCCGAGGGGGCGTGCTGGCCGGCGAGTATCCTGCGCTGGCCGCGATCGGGGTCGCCAGCATCATCACGGTGGTGTACGTGGTGGCCGCGTTCGAGCGCATCTGGTGGGTCCCGCCGGCCGAGGGGATGAAGGCCAAGCCAGGCGGCGACCGCCTGCTGGCGCCTGCGCTGCTGATCGGCCTGTGTCTGCTGCTGGGCCTGTGGGCCGAGCCGCTGCTGCGCCTGGCGAACGATGTGGCCGCGTGGCTGGGCGATCCGGGGTTGTATATTGCGGCGGTGTTGGGAGGGTGAGCTGAAACAGGGACGCGGACTACACTGACGACGCGGACGACGCGGACGAACCTTTCAGCCAGCGCACAAAGTGCCATGAAAACGAGTCCGTGGCCACGTGCCAGGCACCTGAGAGGGTGCCTGGCACGTCCGGCGGCAATTTTCTGGTTAGAAGTATCCGCGTCGTCGGCGTTCTCCGCGTCATCCGCGTTGAATTCTGGGCGGTGATCATGCACTACATCCGAACGATTTTCATCTTGCTCGTCGTCTACCTGGCGCTGACCGGCAACTTGCAGCTCAGCAACATCGTGCTGGGGGCGCTGGTGGCGACCGTGGCGACGCTGTTGTTGCGGCCGCAGCCGGGCCGCATGGATCTGCGGCGGCTGCCGGCGGCGATCTGGGCGACGATCCGTTACATCGCCATCCTGGCGTCCGATGTCGTCAAGAGCGGCATCTGGGTGGCCCGGATCGTGCTCGATCCGAAATTGCCCATTCAGCCCGGCATCGTGGCCATCCCATCCGGCTGCACCAGTGAGCTGGGCATGGCGCTCAGCGCGCACGCGCTCTCCATTACGCCCGGCGAGCTGGTGATCGGCATCGGCGAGGACGGGGTGTTATACACGCATTGCCTGGACGCCACCCACGCGGCCGAGTACGCCGCCGAGGCGCAGGCGATGCGGCGGGACCTGTTGAGCAAGATCTTTGTGTAACGTTTCCACAAACCAGGTTTCTCCAAGAAACCTGGTTTGTGGAAACGCTGAGTTATTGTAAAGCTATGAGCCAAATCCTTTCCCTTGTCCTGAACATCGCCCTGGCGGTGCACGTTGGCCTGATCGCAGTGTGCGTCTGGCGGGTGTGGCGGGGCGAAAACGTCATTGACCGGCTGATCGGCGCCGACCTGGTGGGCACGCTGATGCTGGCCGTGCTGGTGCTGTTGGCCCTGATCCTGGTCAACGCCACCTACATTGACGTGGCCATCGGCCTGGCCGCCCTGGGCTTCGTCAGCACCATCGCGCTGGCGAAGTATATCGCGGACCAGCAGATGTTTTGAAGGAAGGAAACAAGAAACAGGGAAACAAGGAAACAGGGAAACAAGGGGGATCTCCTTGTCTACTTGTCTACCTGTCTACCTGTCTACCTGTCTACCAATCTACCAATCTACCAATCTACCTGTCTACCAATGGAACTCATCGCTATTCTCGCCGTCGTGACCGGTACGGTCTTTTCGGTGATCGGCGTGCTGGGGTTCATCCGGCTGCCCGATGTGTACACGCGGCTGCACGCCACGGGCAAGGTCAGCGTGTTCGGCGTGGTGTTGCTGTTGCTGGCAACGGTGGTGTTGACGCCGCTGGGCTTCGGCAAAGGGCTGGTGCTGATCGTCCTGCTGGTGATCGGCGGGCCGGCCACGTCACACGCCATCGGCTCGGCCGCGCACCGCATCGGCATCCCCATGAAGCGCGCGATCCGGGATGACCTGAGCGCCCTGGAACAGGATCAGTGAAGTGAGACGATCATGGGTATCACCATAGCGGTCTTATCGGGTTTCTTGCTGGCCGTGATCGCGCCGTGGGTGCATCGCGTTGCCCGCAGAGCAGCCGGCTGGCTGCTGGCGCTGCTGCCGGCCGGGCTGACGCTCTTCTTCGCCGGCTACTTGCGGGACCTGACGCCCGATTTCGTCGTCGTCACGTCCTACCCATGGATACCCAGCCTGGGAGTCAGCCTGTCGTTCTATCTGGACGGGCTGGGCCTGCTCTTCGCGCTGCTCATCAGCGGCATCGGCACGCTGGTGGTGATCTATGCGGGCCGCTACCTGGCCGGCAAGCCCCAGCTCGGCCGCTTCTATACCCTGGTGCTGATGTTCATGGCTTCGATGCTGGGGGTGGTGCTGGCCGGGAACGTGATCACCCTGTTCGTCTTCTGGGAGCTGACCAGCCTGACCTCTTATCTGCTTATCGGGCTGGATCACGAGCGGGAGAAGGCACGAGCGGCCGCGCTGCAGGCGCTGCTGGTGACGGGCGGCGGCGGGCTGGCGCTGCTGGCCGGGCTGGTGTTACTGGGGCAGGTCGCGGGCAGCCTGGAGCTGTCCGCGCTGCTGAGCAACGGCGCCGCAGTGCGGGAGCACGCGCTCTACCTGCCCATCCTGCTGCTCATCCTGCTGGGCGCGTTCACCAAGTCGGCGCAGGTTCCCTTCCATTTCTGGCTGCCCAACGCCATGGAGGCGCCAACCCCCGTCAGCGCGTATCTGCATTCGGCGACCATGGTGAAGGCCGGCGTCTACCTGCTGGCGCGGCTGAGCCCGGTGCTGGGCAACACCGAGCCGTGGCACTACCTGGTGACCGGCGCCGGCATGGCGACCATGTTGCTGGCCGCGCTGCTGGCGCTGGGGCAGACCGATCTCAAGCGCATCCTGGCCTACTCCACCGTGAGCACGCTGGGCGCGCTGGTGCTGTTGCTGGGGCTGGACACCACCCTGTCGGCCAAGGCGGCCATGCTCTTTCTCCTGGTGCACGCGCTGTACAAGGGCGCGCTGTTCCTGGTCGCCGGCGCGGTGGATCACGAGACCGGCACGCGCGACATCCGGCGGCTAGGCGGTCTGGCGCGGGCCATGCCCATCACTGCCGCCGCGGCCGGTCTGGCTGCGCTCTCCATGGCCGGGCTGCCGCCCATGCTCGGTTTCATCAACAAGGAGCTGTTGTACGAGGCCAAGCTGCAGGCCCCGCGCGCGGCGGGCCTGGTCACCGCAGCCGGCGTGATGGCCAACATGCTGCTGGTGGCGGTGGCCGGCATCGTGGGTGTGCGGCCGTTTTGGGGCCGGCGCCCTGTGCCGGACGCGCAGCCCCACGTGCCAGGCACTTCCGAAGTGCCTGGCACGTCCAGTGCGTTGCCCAAGAAGCCGCACGAAGCGCCGCTCGCCATGTGGCTGGGGCCGGCGCTGCTGGCCGGGCTGGGGCTGATCAACGGCCTGTTCCCCGATGCGTTGCCCAGCGTGCTGGTGTCGGCCGCGGCCAGCGCAGTGCGCGGCCAGCCCACCGAGGTCGAGCTGGCGCTGTGGCACGGCATCAGCCCGATCTTTGCCCTGAGCGTGCTGACCGTTGTGGTAGGCGCAGCCATTTATGTCGGACGCGATCCGCTCTACCGGATGGCCCAACAGTTCGTGCCGTGGTTCATCGCAGCTCTGCGGGCCGTGGGCCATTGGGGGCCGGAGGGCGGCTACAACCTGGCGCTGCGCGGCCTCAACAGCCTGGCGAGCGCCCAAACCCGCCTGCTCCAGAGCGGCTATCTGCGCTTCTACTTGATCATCATCATGCTCACCACCGTCGGGCTGGGCGGGTACACGCTGCTCAGCCGCGTCGGGCTGGCGTGGCCCGCCGGCCAGTCGTCCGATGTGCGGTTCTACGAGGTCCTCATCGGCCTGCTGATCCTGGCAGCGACCCTGCTGGCGTTGCTCTCTACCTCCCGGCTGACCGTAGTGGCGGCGTTGGGGGTGGTGGGCTACGGCGTGGCGTTGATCTTCACGTTGTTCGGCGCGCCCGATCTGGCCATGACCCAGTTCGCCATCGAGACCCTCACCGTCTTCCTGTTCGTGCTGGTGCTTTACCGGCTGCCGCGGTTCGCCTATTACTCCAGCCGACCTGCCCGGCTACGCGATGCGGTGGTGGCGTTGGCCGCCGGCGCCTTGATGACCGCGCTGGTGTTGGTCACCACTTCCGTGCCGCTGCAATCGCGGCTGACCCCCTTCTTTGCGGCCAATGCGGTGCCGCTGGCCCGCGGCCGGAACATTGACAACGTGATCCTGGTAGACTTTCGCGGGCTGGACACCCTGGGCGAGATCACGGTGCTGGCTGTCGCCGGTATCGGGGTGTATGCGCTGCTGAAATTGCGTTTGGACGAGAAGGACAAATGACATCGTTGATCCTTTCTACTGCGACGCGCTACATGCTGCCGCTGCTGCTGCTCTTTTCGGTCTTCTTGCTGCTGCGCGGCCACAACGAGCCGGGCGGTGGGTTCGTGGGCGGCTTGATCGCGGCGGCTGCTTTCGCGCTGTACGCCATCGCCTACGACGTGGCGACTGCCCGCCGGGTGCTGGGCATTGATCCGCGCCTCCTGATCGGCCTGGGGCTGCTGGTGGCGCTGGGCAGCGGCGTCGTCAGCCTGGCCAACGGCTTGCCCTTCATGACCGGCCTTTGGAGCGACTACGCCTGGCCGATCGTGGGCAAGGTGGGCACGCCGCTGCTGTTCGATATCGGCGTCTATCTGGTGGTGATCGGCGTGACGCTGACCATCATCTTTGCGCTGGCGGAGGCGTGATATGGAGACATTCCTGGCCTTCGTGATCGGCGGCCTCTACGCGGCCGGCCTGTACATGATGATGCGCCGCAGCATCGTCAAGCTCATCATCGGGCTGTCGCTGCTGGCGCACGCGGCTAACCTGCTCATCTTCACCCTGGGCCGGCTGACGCGCGGCCGGCCGGCGCTGATCCCCTTCGGCGAGCTCCGGCCCGAGGGCCCGATTGCCGATCCGCTGCCCCAGGCGCTGATCCTGACCGCCATCGTGATCGGCTTCGGCGTCCAGGCGTTTGCCGTGGTGCTGATCAAGCGCGCCTATCAGACCGTGGGCACCGACGACCTGGACGATATGAAGAGCACGGATACGGGGTGAAGGGGTGGTTGGTAGATTGGTAGATTGGTAGATTGGTAAGTTGGGGAGAGGATATTGAGGAGGCGATGAACTTGATTCTGGTGTTGCCTCTGGTGGTGCCGTTGTTGACGGCGATCTTGACGTTGTTTGCCGGCCGGTGGCGCAGGCCGCAGCGGTGGCTCAGCACGTTGGGCGCGGCCGCGCTGCTGGCGGCCGCGCTCGCCCTGCTGGTCACCGTCCGGCGCAATGGTATTCAGGTGGCGCACATCGGCAACTGGCCCGCGCCCTACGGCATCACGCTGGTGGCCGATCTCTTCAGCGCCATCATGCTGGTGCTGGCCGGGCTGATGGGCCTGGCCGCGGCGGTCTATTCGCTGGCCAGCATGGACCCCGATCGGGAGCGCTTCGGCTACTACCCGCTGCTGCACATCCTGTTGATGGGGGTCTGCGGCGCGTTTTTGACCGGCGACATCTTCAACCTCTACGTGTGGTTCGAGGTGATGCTGGTCTCCTCGTTCGTGCTGGTGGCGCTGGGTGGCGAGCGCGCGCAGCTGGAAGGCGCGGTCAAATACGTCACGCTGAACTTGATGTCCTCGGCGCTGTTCCTGGCAGCGGTGGGCTCGCTCTACGGCGTGGCCGGCACCCTGAACATGGCCGACCTGGCGCAGCAGTTGGGCCAGGTGCCGCAGACCGGGCTGGTGATCACGCTGAGCATCCTGTTTCTGGTCGCTTTCGGCATCAAAGCGGCCATCTTTCCGCTTTTCTTCTGGCTGCCGGCTTCGTATCACACGCCGCCGGTGGCCGTGTCGGCCATCTTCGCCGGGCTGCTGACCAAAGTGGGGGTCTACGCGCTGATTCGCGTCTTCACCCTGCTCTTCGTCCAGGACGTCGCCTTCACGCACACCCTGATCCTGATCCTGGCCGGCCTGACCATGGTCACGGGGGTGTTGGGCGCGGTGGCGCAGAACAGCTTCCGGCGCATCCTCTCGTTCCACATCGTCAGCCAGATCGGCTACATGATCATGGGGCTGGGGCTGTTCACGCCGCTGGCGCTGGCCGGTTCGATCTTTTACATCATGCACCACATCATCGTCAAGACCAACCTGTTCCTGATCAGCGGCGTGACCAATCGCCTGGCCGGCAGCGATCATCTGAAGAAGCTGGGCGGCTTCTACGCCGCCTATCCGGGCCTGGGCGTGCTCTTCCTGATCCCGGCCCTGTCGCTGGCGGGCATCCCGCCCCTTTCCGGCTTCTGGGCCAAGCTGATGCTGATCGTGGCCGGGCTGCGCACAGAGCAATACGCCATCGTGGCGGTCGCGCTGGGGGTCAGCCTGCTCACCCTCTTCTCGATGACCAAAATCTGGAACGAGGTGTTCTGGAAGCCTGCGCCGGCCGATGAATCGGCAGACAAACCAGGTTTCTCGGAGAAACCTGGTTTGTCTGCCGGGCCGGTTGCGCTGCTGGCCCCCATCGTCGTGCTGGCGCTGCTCACGGTGACCATCGGGCTGCTGACCGCGCCGTTTTTCGATCTGGCCACTGCCGCGGCCGAGCAGTTGCTCGACCCGGCCACCTACGTTCAGACCGTGTTGGGAGGGCGGTGACCATGCTGCTGTTGAACATCCTATTGGCGCTGGCCTGGGTCGCGCTGACCGGGCAGTTCACGCCGCTCAACCTGGCCTTCGGCTTCGCGCTGGGCTATGTGATGTTGTGGATCGCGCAGCGTGCCGGGCGATCACAGGGCTATTTCGGGAAGGTGTGGCAGGCGTTGGGCTTCATCGCCTTCTTCCTGTGGGAGATGATCAAGGCCAACCTGCAGGTCACCTACTACATCCTGGCCCCGCGGCGCAAGATGCGGCCCGGAGTCATCGCGGTGCCGTTGGATGTGCGCACCGATGCCGAGATCGCGTTGCTGGCCAACCTCATCACCCTCACGCCGGGCACCCTCAGCCTGGACGTGTCGGCCGACCGCCGGGTGATCTACATCCATTCCATCACCCTGGGCGACCGGGCCGACCAGTTCCGGCGCCAGGTCAAAGAGGGCTTCGAACGCCGTGTGCTGGAGGTGCTGCGATGACGCCGGTGCAGGGGTTGGCCGTGTTCGTGGCTTTCCCGCTGTTGACCATCGCGGTGATCCTCGCCTTCGTGCGCCTGGTGCGGGGGCCGTCGCTGCCCGACCGCGTCGTGGCGCTGGACCTGATCTCCTCGCTGATGATCGGGATCATCGCGGTCTACGCCATCGCGACCGACGAGCCGGTGCTGCTCGACCTGGCCATCGTGCTGGCGTTGATCTCGTTCCTGGGGACGGTGGCCTTCGCCAACTATATCGAGAGAAGGGTGTGAGCATGGTCGAGGTCGTCACAGCCATCTTGATCCTGATCGGCGCGCTGCTGATGTTCGTGGCCGGCCTGGGCATCACGCGCATGCCGGACCTGTTCCTGCGCATGTCGGCGACCACTAAGGTTTCGACCCTGGGGCTGGGCGCAGTCATGCTGGCAGTGATCGTCTATTTCGAGGACCTGGTGGCCACGTCCCACGCCATCGCCATCATCCTCTTTCTGTTTATCAGTGCGCCAGTGGCAGCCCACGTGATCGGCCGCGCGGCCTATTTCACCGGGGTGCGGCTGTGGGAAGGCACCATCGTGGACGAACTGCGCGGCCACTACGACCCTCGCACCCATCAGTTAGAGTCGGTGCCCTTGCCCGAGCTGGAGGAACACCTGCCCGACGTCCAGGTGCGCAGGTTCCGGTTGCCGGCCACATCGCCGCTGGCCGGCCAGACCCTGGCACAGGCAGACCTGCGCCGACGCTACGACGTGACCGTGCTGGCGATCCGGCGCGGGGAGACGATGGTCGCCAATCCGGGCGGCGACGAACAGCTTTGCCCTGGCGATGAGCTGATCATCATGGGCCTGCCGGAGAAGCTGGACGAAGTAAGCGCTGCGTTTCGCTGAGGTGTGTTTGCGTGGATCCTTTGACTTTGATTCTGTTTGTGGTTGGGTTGGGCATCCTGATCCTCGGCGCGGAGCTGCTGGTGCGCGGGGCGTCACGGCTGGCGCTGGGCATCGGCATCTCGCCGCTGGTGGTCGGCCTGACGGTGGTCGCGTTCGGCACCAGCTCGCCGGAGCTGGCGGTGAGCATCGGCGCAGCGCTGACGGGCCAGGCCGATATCGCCCTGGGCAACGTGATCGGCAGCAACATCGCCAACGTGCTGCTCATCCTGGGCATCTCGGCGGTCATCACGCCCCTGGTCGTGACCCAGAAGCTGGTGCGCCGCGATGTGCCGCTGATGATCGGTGTGTCAGTGCTGCTGTTGTTGCTGGGGCTGGACGGTCGGATCGGCCGGTTGGACGGCCTGCTGTTCTTCGCCGGCGTGGTGACATACACCGTCCTCGCCATCCGCCAGAGTCGCGCGGAGAACGCCGCCATTGCGGCCGAATACGCCGCCGAGTTCGGCCAGGCGGGCCGGCCGGCAGGGCGGCAGATGCTGCTCAACGTCGGCGCGATGGCCGTCGGCCTGGCGCTGCTGATGCTGGGCGCGCGCTGGCTGGTGGACGGCGCGGTGAGTATCGCCCGGCTCCTGGGGCTGAGCGAGCTGGTCATCGGCCTGACCGTGATCGCGGTCGGCACCTCGCTGCCCGAGGTCGCCACCTCCGTCATCGCCAGCATCCGCGGGGAGCGGGACATCGCCGTGGGCAACGTGGTGGGCAGCAACCTGTTCAACATCCTGTCGGTCCTGGGCCTTACAGCGGCGGTGACGCCGCGTGGCATTGCGGTGCCTGCCCAGGCGTTGCGCTTCGACCTGCCCTTCATGATCGCCGTGGCGGTGGCTTGCCTGCCCATCTTCTTCACCGGCTACCGGATCTCGCGCTGGGAGGGCGCGCTGTTCCTGGCCTATTACGGCGCCTACACGGTCTACCTGCTCCTGAACGCTACCCAACACGTGGCCATGCGCGCCTACAACCTGACGCTGTTCGGCTTCGTGGCGCCGCTGACGGCGATCACGCTGGGGGTGCTGGCGTATCGCGCCTGGCGCGCGGGGCCGCCGGCGTCCGACGCTGCCCCTGAATGACCGGAAAGGACGCCCCTCGTCATGTCCCTGGCCGTCGGAGCTGATCTTGTAGCAATCTCCCGTGTTGCTGCGGTGATCGCACAGTACGGCGACCGTTTCACGGCGCGCGTCTACACGGAGCGGGAGCTACAGGCGTGTGCCGGCCGGATCGAGTCGCTGGCCGCGCGCTGGGCGGCAAAAGAAGCGGTGGCCAAGGCGCTGGGCACCGGGATCGGCCCGGTGGCATTTCGCGAGATCGAGGTGATCGGCGGGGAGCGCGGCCGGCCCGAACTCGTGCTGCACGGTCGCGCGAAGGCGTTGGCTGCCGAGCAAGGGTTGACCTCGTGGGCGCTGAGCCTGTCCCACGATGGTGATTTTGCCCTGGCTTTTGTCGTGGCATTGGGGTGACCGGCGATTTGGCTTACGGCGAGGTGTCTGGCGTCAAATTGGAATCGAACTCTTCCAGGATGCGCCGCAGACCGGGCGGCTGCCAGCGGTCCGATTTGAGCACCTTGCCGTCGGCGCGATAGATCACCTGGCCGTTGACATCCAGCTTGCTCATGTTGCTGCGATGCACCTCGGCGAAGAGCGCCTCCGCAACGTCTTGCAGGCCATGGGCCACGTAGGTGCCCAGGACGACGTACAGCAGGTCGCTCAGGGCGTCGGCCACCGCCACCAGGTCCCGTGCCTGGGCTGCGGCCCGGTATTCGTTCAGCTCTTCCTGGATCAGGCTGACGCGTAGAGCGATGGTCTCATCCGACAGGTCAGCGGTGGGTTTTTCTTCCAGGTGCGCGCCGAAGACGCGATGGAATTCCTCAAGCATGCGCAGTTGTTCGATCAAGATCTTCCTCCCTGGGATGCATCTCCGAAAACCGCCGTTTTGACTTTCTTCCCACCGATTGCTACAATAATGCCGCTGGCCCCCATAGCTCAATGGACAGAGCATCTGCCTTCTAAGCAGGTGGTTGCAGGTTCGAGTCCTGCTGGGGGTATCCGAGGACAGGTTCGAGGCGGCTACAACCGCCTCGAACCTGTTGTTTATGCTGCCAGCGCGTCGAAGGTCGGCTTGAGCGCGTGGTAGAGCCCCCGGTAGATCGGGTAGAGCGCTTCGTAGGCTTGCACTGCCTCCGGTTGTGGGCTGGTGCTATCTACCACCCGCACGCAAGCGTCCACCGCTTCCAGCACATCTCGGTAGACCCCGGCGCCGACGCCGGCCAGTAAGGCTGCGCCGAACGCTGCGCCCTCGGTCACGTTGATCAGGACCAGCTCGGTCCCGAAAACATCCGCCTGGATCTGCCGCCACAGCGCGCTGCGCGCGCCGCCGCCCGATGCTCGGACCTGTCGGATGGGCACCCCCAGCGATTTGATCAGCTCCAGGCTGTCGCGCAGCCCGAACGATACCCCTTCCAGGACGGCCCGTGTCATGTGCGCCTTGCTGTGGCGCAAGGTCAACCCCACAAACGCGCCGCGCGCGTTGGGATCGGGGTAGGGACACCGTTCGCCTGTCAAGTAGGGCAGGAAGAGCAGCCCTTCGGCGCCGGGGGGGACGCTGGCAGCCGCCGCAGTCAGCAAATCGTAGGGGTCCTGGCCGTTGGCAGCCGCCGCTGCCTTCTCCTCGTTGCCCAGTGCATCGCGGAACCAGCGGAACGCGCCGCCGGCCGACAGCATCACCCCCATTGCGTGCCACGCGCCCGCCACGGCATGACAGAAGACGTGTACCCGGCCGGCCGGCTCGGCCGCATAGCGTTCCTGATGCGCAAATACCACCCCGCTGGTGCCGCTGGTCACCGAGATGACCCCTGGCCGTACGATGCCGCTGCCCACCGCCTGGGCAGCCTGATCGCCGCCCCCGCCGACCACCGGTGTGCCGGGGCGCAAGCCGGTAACCTCTGCTGCCAGAGAGGAGATCTTGCCCGTGACTACATGCGATTCCGCGCAGGCCGGCAGCCAGGCCATGGGCACCTGTAACAGGCCGGCCAGGGTAGCCGACCAGCGCCGGTTGCCCACGTCGAACAGCGCAGTGCCCGACGCGTCCGAAACCTCGGTCGCGTACTCCCCGGTCAGGCGATAGCGGATGTAGTCTTTAGGCAGCAGCACCCGCCGGATTCGGTCGTACACATCGGGTTCGTTTTCGCGCACCCAGACCAGTTTGGGCGCGGTGAAACCGGGCAGCATCGCGTTGCCGATGAGCGCCAGCAGCCGCTCCAGCCCGCCCGCCCAGGCTGTGATCTCGGCGCATTGCGGGCCGGTGCGCTGGTCGTTCCACAGGATCGCCGGCCGCAACACCTGGCCGGCCTGATCCAGCAACACCAGGCCGTGCATCTGGCCCGTGAGGCCGATCGCTGCGATCTCATCGGCCGAGACACCGGGCGCGGCCAGGACACGCCGGACGGCCCGAATGGTGCCCTGCCACCAGTCCTCGGGGTTCTGTTCGCTCCAGAGGGGCTTGGGTGTGTAAAGCGGGTACTCCTCGGTTGCGCTGGCGACGACGCTGCCCGTCGTATCAACGACCAGCGCCTTCGCACCGGTGGTGCTCACATCAATGCCGAGCAGATATCTGGATGTCATCGCACAACTCCTTGTAGCGGTTTTCAGGTTAGATGGCCATGCCGCGTGCGGCGCCACGGTGGATGAGAATCTTACCGCAGAGGGCGCAAAGATCGCAGAGGCTTTCAGGTTCTCCGCGCCCTCTGCGTCCTCCGCGGTGATTTTCAGGGCAGATGGCCATGCCGCGTGCGGCGCCACGGCGGATGAGAATCTTACCGCAGAGGGCGCAGAGATCGCAGAGGCTTTCAGGTTCTCCGCGCCCTCTGCGTCCTCCGCGGTGATTTTCAGGGCAGATGGCCATGCCGCGTGCGGCGCCACGGCCCATGAAAACGGACGTCGCAGCTTGCTGCGTGCCGTGGCAAGCCCCGGCGTCCGGATTTTCAGGGCAGATGCCCATGCCGTGCGCGGCGCCACGGTGGATGAGAATCTTACCGCAGAGGGCGCAAAGATCGCAGAGGCTTTCAGGTTCTCCGCGCCCTCTGCGTCCTCCGCGGTGATTTTCAGGGCA